>JAAUXU010099512.1_pt1 | contig 41006 bp, 46 predicted proteins | sample 7278151 | NCBI WGS metagenome assembly JAAUXU01 (sample SAMN14350113, study PRJNA611818) | marine sediment metagenome | isolation source: surface marine sediment (1.8m) | place: French Polynesia: Moorea | collected 2018-08
ATTAGTGATATTTAAAGGAGGACCCCAGAGAACTTCCTCATTTTTAAAAATATGACATTTTTGTGTAATAAGCATGTCTGTGCAGTGGACAGGGAAAGCTGTACCCCCCCCTAAAAAATGGACCATTTGGGGGGGGGGGGCTGTGCTCATGTCTGTACACTAGATCCTCTGCAAAACTTTTCCACACGATGCCTACGTATGCGTGCTTTTGCTAGCAATACTGGTTGTATAGTATAGCTCGGCTCATTCTGCAAAAATGACACACATGACTTCATTAGCCTTAAAAGACACTTGAATTCGCATACACACACGCACTTGGACAAATCTAGTTCGAACTGGTTTTTTGAATAAAAGGGCGCCAAAAACGGTGCCGTGACCGAGAAGGATCATCAGCCTCCGGATGTACTAACGGGGGGAGGGGGAAGGGGGGGGGAGTCCTATACATACATACGCACAAGGAAGAAAAACGAGTTTCTCACAATTCAGCAGATGATGCCATCATGGCCACAAATTACGAATCCCTTTTCTCCTGGACATTCTATCTTAACATCGCATCGTCACATAAGTTGTGCCAATTGTCGTCTTTGTAGACTTTGCATTGGGTCGATGACAGCATGCGTTTGGGTGAGCTTCTTGATCCGACTTATCCAAAATTAAGGACACACTTTGTTCAGAGCAGTTTAGCGCAGCTCCTGTTCGATTGACGCCGCATCGAGAGTTACGTCTATAACATACGATACGTATTTACGTGATTCGACCTTGGTCGGAAGAATTTGACGAGAAACCTCTCAACAACCCGCGCACGTGAGCTGCGTTTGTATGATTACATGGAATTTTAAGAAATTTTACTGCTCTGTTTTCGCTCTGTTTGAGACGAGTAATTTTGTTGGTCAGTACGAGTCAGCCCACTTCATGAGCGCAGTTTTGGCAAGTCTGCGGATAAACAGTTCTACATATAGTATGTTTGCAACGCCTCCTCGTATCTTGGAAGAAAGGAGAAAGTTAGGTCAGAAGTCGAAATCTTCGTAAGACGAACTTTCGGACATGTTTTTTACGCAATAGTCACCGCAACTTTTACGTAATCGAAGGTGGCTAACTTCATTCCTACCCAAGCAGTTGCATAGTATCTGAATCGTTTGAAATGCGCTCTTTGTTCAGAGAAGAAAAGAAACTGTGAGCGCTGCATTAGCACTGGCTACTGGTGACCTAACGACAAGTTACAGTTGCTAAGGCATGAGAGCGACTGGACAATGCATGTAACGCCCATATGGGGTAGTCCTGCACGTGGAAGACTGACTTTTGGAATGACAATTCCCGAGCTGACAAGCACGTACATACTGGTGTACTCTTCAGCACTGATGGATGATTGGATGTACTAACAGTGCCATCGTACAAACCCTTCCTGGACCACATCACAGTAGTTTCTCTCCAGTCTATGATCGCTTATTACTGGAGTTGTTGTTCGTTTTTGTGCTAATGTGAATTGGTAGTACGTGCTGCCGCTTTACAGTAGTACATCTTTGTTTTCTCTGTCCGTCTGTCTGTCTGTGTGTGTGTGTCTGTCTGTCTGTCTCTTCCATGGGGCGCGCGCTCTTTCTAGGTCGGGCTCACTAGATGCTTCTACGTACATCCCGGCCGACGTCTCCTCGCCCGCTGAGCAGCTCGACCTCCCAGGAAAGAGTGAGCGAGCTGCTGAGGCTCTGCCTTATAACCTGAGAGCATTCGCCGGCGTTGCATCAGAAGCTCGATAGCATCATTCAGAGAAGCCTTCAGAACACGACGAGCGGCCTTGCACGTCCTCGACTTACATAAGCAGGGGTCGATCGGAGAAAGCAAAAGCCTCAACACAGAGAGCTTTCTCAGCTCCAGCAACAGAAGCAAGTCTGGAGTCCTCTGGACAGTAGCAAGAAGAAAATTGCTCCCGCCAAGTTTCTCATTTCCTGACAAGGAGGAGAATGCAGCTAGCAACTAATCTGCTCCAGGTGAACTTCAGCCGATAAGAGCAGCAGCGGTCAGTCAAACATTGGGCAGCTTCTTACCAGGAATAAGAGGTGAGTAAAGGAGAATTCGCAGTGGAACGCGACCGAATTATGAATCATATCTGTGCCCACTCAAAGCGTGCTTTCCGACTAACTTTCCCCTCCTCCCACTTTTTTTTTTGCAGTGTACGCAACTATTAGTACGACAATGTCTTCCACATCTTCGTCCTCCTCGTCCAAGTACTCCCCGAACGCCTCCTCCGCCTCCGGCAAGCAGAGCAGTGCGAGCAAAGTCGGCGGCGGCAGCCACGAACATTTCGGATCCAGGATGAAGACCTGGTTCTTCCAGTCTAACATGGGTGGCAGTGACGGCGGCTGCGGCTCGGCCTCCTCCTCGGCTTTCGGCACCTCCGGCAAGGACCACATGCGAGGCATGAACCTGTGGATGCCTCAATCGCTATGACAGAGAAGAGACCACGTGACCATCATTCCCAGTCTGTCATTTGTCAAAGGAAGAACAATGAGGTTTCTCTGTACTTGGAATCGTCGTGGTATACCGGAGATACCTCATTTCTCAAGATCTCGAATAGATAAAGAGACCCTAAGCACTTTGTGCCTCGTGTAGGGAAGAAATCTCCGTATTTTTGTTATCATAGGAAGTGCAATAAACATTCATGTACTCATGACGTCAACAGTCCACCTCTTGTGTGTGTCTTCTTCTTATCAAGGAACTTCAAGGCAGGCTGCGGGGACGGGAGTGCAGGGAGTGACCCCAACTCGCACGTCCATGCACTTTTTTTTGAGTTTGATCAAAATTCATGGCTGATTGATCAGCAATGCAACTCCAGCTCAGGTTTCCGCAACAAATTTGTCAGCTTGTTGTCAATGCCAAAAAAAGTGCATCAGTGTTGCAGTGTTCTGCAGACTACTTCAATGAGGTTGCCAGGGAAAAAGTGAAGCAGTTGCTCTCCGCAGGTGTACAGATCACCTTCCAGGTCGTAACTCTTAAATGAGACGTACATACTCGCAAAATAAGCAGTTGCACTGACACTGTGACACTGTCTTTCAAACAATGCTTTCGTAAATAAGTAACCTTCCAAAGTCCATACAAGTGAATGTTCCTGCGATTCTCTAATTTCACCTGAATCCGTCTGTCATACCTCCAAATTGCCTGTATTGCTGCACAATGAGCACGCTCAAATTTGGAACCAAAACTATACGCCACTGTAAGAGGCCCATTCAAGGCACTTATCAAAATGTTAAGCTAATTCCATAGGACCCTGTACCTGCGGTCTCTTCTGGCGAGGCCCAATAGGATGTAACAGTTAAAGTTGAGTGAGTTCTACGCAAAATTCGCATGAGCCTCTCAGCTGTATCCGTGGCTCCAGCTGGAATTGTGGCAAACATTTGCTCATGGTTGATCTGGGAGATGCCAACGATCAAAGAAAGTGACCGGCAAACTTCCAAACAAAGGGAGGATTCATGAAACCTTCGGGTAAAAACGTCACTGATTGCGTCAGCATTTATGAAACCGAGCGTCCTCTTTTATGTCACATTTTCCATGATCGCGGACAGATGTGCCGAGTAACCCTGAACAATGCTCAGACGTCAGGAAAACATGCATGACGCCTCGCGCTCGTCAGCTATTGGCGTGAGCCCATGACACGTTAGGAATGCTTACCTAACCGAGATAGTGACGTAACAGTAAATTTCTTCTCTCTTTGTGTAGTCACGACTGATTTACCTACCGGTATAGTCATGAGCAGATCTGTTTCATTCGCAATGGTCACGGTATTGCCATTCACCATCATCGATACACTGAGCAGCACCACGTGACAATTCTGAAAATGAACCTTTCCGCTGGAGAATGAGAACCTGATGGAATCGACAGTTGACGTTTGCCGAGACAAACGTTGGCCTCAGTCACAACAACAAATTCCTCCTGAGCTGTTCGAGACGCGGTCAGTGGAACATCTTAATCTCCGCGTCAACAAATCAACATTTCCAAGAAGACTTCAAGCACAAAGCAACTAAGGGCGCGTTTACACTTGCTCAGCGTGTCCTCGTCCGCGTCGTGGTCCTTACACGTCTTGATCAACGTACTGCACGTGCGCGGGTTGCCCGTATGCGGTAAATGCACTCTTACAATGCTCAAGGTCATCAGTGCCCACCATAATGGACAGGTGGGGTGAGGATGGAGTGGGGGTGTTTCTACTCCACCTAAGACTGCCCATTGTGGACCTTTGTATACGGACAGCTGGTGTTTGTTGTTTGCGTAATCGTGCGTGGCACGTGTCATGGTGGTTTTTTTGACAGGGGAAACGCTCTTCAGTCCTTACTACGTAAAAACAAACACAGCACTCGGCGGGAACTTATTCGCTGCTGCTACGCAGTAGATTTGTTTTGGTACGGGTGACTTCAGAGTTCATGGCAACCAAGAAAACTTGAAAAACGTCATACAAACTTTTTGATCACGTGGTAGAAGTTTTCTCACAAGTTTTCCATGTTGTTTATTTATTCTGCTCTGCTCCTGTTAGATTGGCGGGACGTGCAACCAAGTCCTAAGGCAGGAATAGTATTGTTCGTACGCTACAAAGCAAAAAATTGCTGCACTAGCACAAGAGTATGCCGAAAGCTACATGGAGTGTTTTAGGTCACCTATTGAAGTGGGACCGCGATTAGCTATGCTTCATCTTTAGATTAGATTGGGCTAGGCAAGGAATCACAAAGATGCAAATCCACTCACTTTGGAACGTTGATAACTCTTAGCTTATTTAAAAAAATTCCATTTTCCTAAACGTGACTCCTTAACTTTGACTGATTTCTTGTTGTGCTTGCGAAACCTTTGGCTGTTGTCAAGCAGAGCCGACATATTAAGATGCCCAGATTATGGGTCAATTAGACTGTTTCTAGGCCACCGACCGTGACTGAAGAAGTCATGAGTTATGGTGTTCAGGGTGCCCAACTTGTTTGGGGAATGCCTTTGCCCAGCAGAGAAAAACACAGCCTTGCATTCAGGGGTTGTACTTATGTGCCATGTGCTTGGACCTTACGAAGTCAAGCGGTATCAGCGCATAGTACATATGCTACGTACGCATATGTGCTGCACCCTGTATGGTACGCATGTCAATAAGACACGAGTAGTACAAAAGTGATCAAGTTTTCAAGTAGAGTACAATGAAGCCGGGGTCATTCCAACAGTTTTTCCGCCGTCGTTTGGCCGACAACGTTGCGAAGAAAAGGGGCAAGCGTGACCAGTGCTTAAGGACTCGGCTCCTGCAGATGGAAAAACGTACTTCATATAGGGTCAGAAAGAACTACTAACCTGCATCACATCTGAGGTGAAATGGCTGAATCAATGAACTGAGCTTCATCGATCTCACAGGAAGGTTGAGCTCAGTGTCTATGGAAACTGCTGCTATAGGATCGAAGCAGCCAGATGTGCTCGTCCAGTAGAAACATTTTGATTGTCCGAGCATGAGGAAAAGAACGTAGTAACAGACGTCAGTTACGCAACACATGTGTGCAGACGGTGGAAAAAAATGCACAATTCATGTGAAAGCCAGTTTGCTGCTAGCTTTTGCCGTGAAGCAAGATGCTCAAGGAGGAGTTGGCCGCGATTTAAAGCGCTTAGCGTCGTGTTAAATTTGACAAGTGTTTAGCGTTCAACTTCAAGGCTCACCTTGACATGCGGGGTAGTTGATGTTTTGGGGGCAGGTACATGTTTGATCAAGCGTTTCTCTATGCAGAAGTTGCAGGTCTGTAGGTTTTCGAGCTCCGAGTGCTGCAGGGTAGTCTTGCCTCGTGACCAAGTCTTGGTCGCACAGGCACTGCAGGCAGCAGTGCCCAAGGGGATGCATTGAGGGTGGTGCGGTGTGCCGCCCTGCGTGGGGTGGTTGAAGCTCGTGTGCAATGCAATGGTCATCCTCCTCCATAGCCATGTTGTCATCGGCGCCTGCGGGAACCGATATGGAGGACGTGCAGGGTCTGTACTGAACACTGTTATCCTTGAGCAGCCTGAAATGGCTGTCCGCTTGCGGTCGGGTTTGATCAGAAATGCAGTGCGCAAAAAATATAACACACTTGAAATATTCCCCTAAACATTGGCTATGACGCTTTTTATTTCATGGAACTGTATGTGCACAAGTCCAATGATCACACAAGCCAGTTGTTGACGTCTTGGACCAACTGGGACTCATCAACTGCACTCTTGCGGAAGTACTCCTCCATCAGCTTAAAAAAAAGATCAGACCAGACATCAATCAAAATGCGAAGCTCTTGATAATTTTTGTTATGAATTACTAACTAAAATTTTATGCACTTTCGCTTCAGGATCACCCTTTTCTCCCAATATTCATTGAGAAGACAAAGGCCTAAAAATGGCAATTAATATTTTTAAAATTTTGTTGAATATGCAGGGCTATTTGCCCCTTTCCATTTTAGGAATGAATGAAAATTGAAGGAAAGAACTAGAAGGTTTCGCCAATAAATCTGTTTTCTCTGAGTTGGTGACTTTTCTGTAAAGACAATCGGACACTTACGTCGTGTACGTTTGCACTCACTGCACGCAGACAGTTTTCTCTCCCAATGTGGTTAACATTTGGGCTCTGCCCAATGAAATTCAAGAACAATGACTTAATGCTAAGCAAGATCACGGATCATCCGTGATTCTGCCCAGTGGGTGAAGAGCTTCTTCTATGCTCCTGGTTTGTTGGTGGGTATGAACAGCCGTACCCCTGTGTCTGGCTGGAACTGTTGCCTGTCTTGATCTGGGTTGTCCGTGCACGGCCACAGCTAGAGGTTTTCTTGCAGGTATTGTAGGGCTGCTTGGATTTGTTGTCGACGTTGGTATTAGTATTCATGTGGTCATCGCCATCTCCGACTGTTTGTGGTAGGCCTTAAAGAGGGTGTCAAGAGGTGTTGAGCACTCCTGTCTTTAATTAGACTTTTGTATGGTGTGACCCTGTTGAGTGAGATACTCCTATTCGTAGTGCGAAGATACCATTCGGTGGAGGTGATCCCATGAATGGGGATCACAGTTGTGTCGATGACCAATGTCCTCAATATCTCGCCCAGATCACTCTGGATAACTTGGCAGTAGCTAAATTGAGAAATTTCCCTCTCGTGTACCTCCAAACGGGGTGTAGTGATTGAACTTCTTGAGGTCTATCTCTTCACTCAGAACTTATGTACGCAAGTGAAAAAAAAAAGGTATTGTCAAACGTAAAGTACTGCACTGGAATGTCTCGGACACTTTGCGCCAGACCTTGTTGCGCACAATTCTACGAACCAGCCGCGCCAAACTTGGTGCGGGCTTGGCGCTGGATCTAAGCTTTGAGACGGAACTTCTACACCAGTGGTAACTTGCACCACTGGCGCAAAAACGTTGGCACTCAACATTAAAATTTGATGAAGCCAGATCTCAGTGATGCTAGTTCTTAAGGGCATGGGGCAATCCTGGAATAGGTTTGTTCACCTTTGCTTCCTCAAAAAAACAAAACAAAGGCATCATGTGTTCATGGGTCGATCTCCGCATGGCATCACTTGACCAAGGAGGTGTCCAGGTTCGATGTTGAATGCGTCGAGCTTCAATCTTGGGAATATTCGGATGAGTCCAATGTCCGTCATCAGGGGGAGTTGCTCCACATGAAGACATGAGGAATCAAGGTTTAGGGAGTAGTTCTCTGAGATTCCGTGTAGACTCCACTGGACCCTGCATATGCCCGGATTATTGTGTCACTAACTGACAGACTAGGTCAGGGAAGCTATGTCTCTGGTCCACTACGGGCACCTGATCAGGAAGTAACACAGAGATTATATAAGCAACCCTGAGAGTTTTCTCATGCAAAATCAGTAGGGATCTGAGGTCAGGTTCATCAGAAACTGGGGTGTGAAGAAGTGTGCAGTGCAGCTTGTGAAGAATTATTCGACAGGTGAAACAAAATGGTGCAATGACAGAGTTCAAATTTTCCCACACATTTTTGGCACGAAAAAGTGCTCTGCTTTTGAGCAACATGTACAGTGCCCAACAAAACAAGTGCCCGACAACTTTTATCGCGTAGAGTTTGTATTTTGCACTAAATCTGATCTTGGCTGTACTTGTTTATTGTGGAATTTTGCACTCTTTGAAATTGATATCACAAACATTCAGATCAGCCAACAACTACAGTACCAATGTCAAAATGTCTGAAGTACAGTTAAAGGTCGACTAACGACATTTATCATGTCCAAAAACTGGAAGATTTGGGAAATGCAAATGGGGCAGTTGGTCAAGAGCCGCAAGGACTGATTGGGTTGTTGAGGCCTTTGTAGGCTAAAGTGGAAGCCAATCCAGGTTGAGCATGTCTCAGATCGCCAAGGACCTCAAAGTACAAGAGAAGACTGTGGAATGAACAGTGAAGTAGGACTTGGGCATAAAAACTTGAGGTGTGACCAAAGTTCAACTTTTGACAGCAGCACAATGGCAAAAAAGGCTAGATTGCTAAACCTTCTTAAGCAGGGTGAAGACCAGGTCTTAATTTTTTCTGAAAAGAATTTTTCAAAGTCAACGCCGGCGAGAACTCCAGGACTACTCATGAGGCTACAAATGCCTAGGCCAAGGCATTTGGTGCTCGGGTTCGTGGAAGACCACAAACCCGACCGTATGTGTGGGGCATCATTCTAGAGAGATGGATGAGTGTCAACGAGTCCACAATCCCCTAGGAGAGCAAGAAGCTCGTGATGGAGTCCGTCGTGCAAAGGAAGCAGCAGCTCATGTCTGAGAGGAACAGGAGCAACGGATTGAGAGGTGCACAAATCTTTTGAATTGGATGAAATAACCGAGAACCCTTCGATTGTGAAGGTCTTTGTAGACTAGAAGATCTTTTCCATTGACAATCCCATAATCGAAGGAGTAACATATGATCTTGCCGTGGTTGAAGGAGAACTACCACGAGAACAACAACATGTGGCCGCAGGATGGAGCCACACAATAACCATTCTAAAAGCAAGTGCAGAAGTTCTTGTCCGACAACTTCGATGATTTTTGGGTCTTGGCCACCCTCGTCACCAGATTGTAACTTGCCTGACTACATTTTCGGTGAAGCTTGATTGAGAAGAAAGTCAGTGCAACTCCCCTTCCAAGGCTGAACTCCCTCGGGGCCACCATCATTCAGGACGTTCATACATGCAAGCTCTTTTGCAAGTGCATTGAGGCCATCATTCAGTGCAGTGGGCAGTGGATCGAGAAATAGGTTCTTGAACATCAATCAAGTCCGTTTTAAAGGTATCAACGTCATATGACCAAGTACAAAAAAAAATTTCAATGATTTAATATTTTCCACTTTGAGGGAGAGCTTTTTACCACGGCCCCCAGCGTGTAATACAACATTGATAACTGTACACTTTTCTATTCCGTCGACACCAATCCGCCCACGGTAACTCTACAAGATAGCGTAGTTTCGCCCTCAGAGGGTGCGCCCTTTTGGCTGTCCACGTTCACTCACACATCCATTCCGCATGTGTTAACTTATCATCCACAAAACCATGTGCTAAAACTATTTTGCACTTTTCCCACGTTGGGTTTACAGCTGGTGTGCAAGTGAAATGTAAACAAGCGAACGTAACAATGTGAAAACACCCCCATCCTACAAGCAAGTCTGACACTGTCGCGCACTATGATGTCAATCACAGGACCTGTTGTAACGCGTCCGACTGACGACCCCTTACTTAGATCCATGGTGGACATGTATTTAAAGGCTTCCGTTTGCTTTTGGTGCCATTCGATTTTGTTGACGGTTTCCCCGTGGCAAACAAGTTGGCACAATCGAAAGACTACCGTGACAATGATCAGTCGCAAGGTTGGGAAATTGTCACGAAACCTACATTCTGATCTGTTCATTCAAAGTGTGGAACTTACATCGGGACAACGGCATGACGGCAACAACATCGCCAAGAAGAACACCTTCAAATTTGGAACATTGATCGAGCATGAGCATTTTTGAGAGAATACCTAAATTTTACCTGAAACCTTCATGCCCTCATTCTCCACCCTCAAGCAAGCAACCACCCTGCTCTAACGGATGGTGTTCCTTCCTAATAGCATATTAAGCCAGTTCAACTTACCATAGGATATGGGAGAGGTAAAAGTTTTCTTGGAATTGCACGTTGTTGAACATTGCATTACAAAGTAGAACTCCAAGAGCACACTGTTGATTTCTGACAATAAGTTCTACGACAGCATGTGATTGATCTTGACGGCGTTTGTGCAGTCATGCGGGGTCCGTATTTGAACTAATTTCTTTATTGATCTTGAACCTTATTTGATCTAAATTCTGTGTGCAAAGTATTGATGCATGTCTGAGCCCCGGTTCGGCTCGCACTTTTATTAGTCGAGCCCACCTCGTATCCATCCCTGGTATGCTCCTCTCCTACCAGAACAGGACGTTTCAAACTGGTACTGAGTGTGCCTCACGTAGCCTTATGTTAGGTCGTTATCGTACGCAAAAAAGATCCCTGCTGACTACCTGACAATTTGATAAGTCGACCACAGAATGTGTAACAATGCCTTCTGTCCTTTATAGGATATATCTTTTTGCAGACCTGATTGATAGTTGACTGGATGACCGAATTTTAAGGTATTCTCTGAAGACAAGGGCTAAGGACTTTTCCTCACAAAAGCGGCCCTCATCATTTATTCATGTCCTGAACGATATAAGTCTGCTAATGAACTTCACAACAAAAAATAAGCAACTGAAAAGAGATGACAGGAAGTAGTAGTGAAGTTTCGACTACAACATTCACTTTGCAAAGTTTGCTTCCTGGGAAACATTTCCCAGGATGATGCTTCTTCCTTGGCCGGGCGCCCTTACAGGTCTTGTACACTCTGTGCAGTTAAGGAAAGGTTTACTTTTGCATGCAGTTGAGCACAGGAAAAAAAATAGAGTTGCTTTGACAAACTTCTCTTTGCCTCTATTTTTTTTCTCAATTTCGGTCCCAACAGAGGACCAGAGCGAAGAGAAGGGGAAAGAATCTTTCCCACTCCTGCTGCAGCTCTCCAGAAGTGAGTCTGCGTAGTATGTACATGTGTCTGTCTCGTACGTGGGACTCAAGAAGTTGAGGTAGTCGATCGAGATACACGACCTTCTTATGCTAATTCTCCGCTTCTCGACCACCAATTCAGGCGTTTGTCTACCTGATTACCTATCCTTCATGTGTTCATATCGGGCCTACACACATATGCCTTTATAATGTGTTCCTTAGCGGGCCGCGGTGGCTGCGAAAGCAAAGACTTTTCTTCTCCCCGAGGCTCCCCTCGTTTTCCCCCAGGAGCAATGCGATTTTCAAATATTGCCGCTCGCTCTTATAAGAAGAACCACTGGATTCTGCTCTATACTTGGTACTTCTGCGATATTGGCAGAGAGCTAAACGGTTTTTCCCCTGTTTTCATTCCAAACGCAGCAAGAGGAGCACGAGTGGGACAGTGTTGCCGGTGCTGGAGAAGGGTAAATCAAGTTTTCCATTTTTTTTTCAGTCGTCCTCGAATAAGTTCTGGACCGTCGGAAAGAGCTCCAACAAAACTTGATCGACCTGGGTCATCATCTGTGTGCTGGTGTCCCGGATGACACCAGCCTGCTTAAAAACTTACTCTATGTTGCACTCGCTACGTCCACTGTTACTGAGTAGTCTTTTTCGTCCACGGAGGTGTGTGGAGGTGGGGGGCGCACTAGAAGGGCCCTTGTCGACTGAAGATATGTTTCGAACAGTTGGAATTTTGACTCGAGTTGAAGCTTGTGAAAAAAACGAAAAGATCTGTGTAGTTTGAACGTGTTTTGAGTGTTTGTCTCGAGGCTCGAACTCGACTCATCGATGGTTGGAGGCCGTGAGGACGGACAGAGGGGCAACAATGCACCAAAATGACGGGGAAGTGAAAAATCTCTGCTACTGACCCAAAGTCGCATGAAGAACAAATGACCAAAATTTAGGCTTTCACGAGTAGTAGTAACGTGAGCTCTGTCCGAGTAGTGACTTCAACTTGGTGCTTGTTTCGATATGTAGTGAACTGGAAACTCGACTCCAACCCGACCTTTCCGGCCGAACCCACCCTACCTCTACTATCCACCCGGAGAAGAAAAGAGAGAACGACAGTGTTCACTCCGCTCGTCGTCACCATCACCGAGGGCCCTCCTCTTCTCTCTAACGGCGAATGGCGCGCAATTCGCCCATGAAAGTCTTTTCTCGCGCCTTTGACGACGCCTGCGAAGATCTCATGGAAGAAGAAAGACGCATAACGGCCTAAGGCGAGTCGGCGGCCCGTTGCAAGTAAGGACTCATGAATCCGCCGCCAGACGCAGTGCACGAGTGAACAAAACCTCGCATGGGACATTGATTTGGGTCGGTACCGATCAAGGCAACCTCCAAATGTCTCCTCACAGTCCCGCTTGACCTCGGTGCCTGAGCTGATCGCTTTGCAGTCACCTGACACGCATCGCTGAGAGTTGGACCAGCGTAGACGGGCCTTTAGCTAAAGACTTGCCCAGGACCAACCCAGGTAGCTTCACATAGGCAGATCATATTCACAGCGCCAGCCAATGCTAATTTTCAGAGGGTGTCCAGGGGTCAACAGGGGTCAAGACTGCCCAGGCACAGAGTTATGAACCGTTTTCAAAGCATTTCTCTGGGTGTCTAAAAGAATACCAGCCCTAGACTGATCAGTCAGGCTTGGTGGATCAGAGTGAAAAGCGTCGGTAAGACACTTAAACGCACAACAATCCCTCAGTGCGAGCCCTAAATATGGAGCTGTGTTCTACTCTGAGGGGTGAACACCAGCATTTTCTGCTACCAAGAAGATTACTCAAGCTCGTCTGACAAGTGATTACGGCTGCCGTTCATGAACGAGATCTGCAAAATCTTCTTTTTTGGGTTGTGCGAAGCAGCGGAAGAAGAGAAACCCGCTGGCAGTGACGTTGAACTCGCGCACGTTGGCGAACTTGGAGACCATAATTGTCGTGACCCCAGTATGTGCGCGAGGCTTCTCCTCCGCAGATAATGGATTCAACGAGAAAAACTGAGAAGTCGAAGAGAAACATGGAGCTCCATGAGGCTGGCGTCACTCTTGCTCGCTCCGCCTTCTTGCTGAGTCTCCTGTGTTCGCGGTTGCAAGGTAAGATGACCACTTAATCGACGTTGCCATGATGTCACAGTATCCGAAAATGCGGAGACCTATATAAAGATCGGACTCCAGTCACCGACCGAAATGGCAGAACTGAAAGAAGCCGCCGTTCTCGTATCATCTGCCACTTTTTTTTTCTTTTTCTTTCTTTTTTTTGTACGGTATCCAATACGCGCTGTTGAATAATTGAAGAAGCATCATTTCTCATCTCGTCTACCGTCTACATTTCGTTCCACGTTATTATTTTCAGAAAAGAAATGTCACACAAAGTAGAAGCAGCAGAAAAGATTAGCACTAACTTGACTTCCCTCCTCTGAGAGGGTCCAGTGGTTGCTGGCAGAGGTTGCGACTTTGAGCATCTCGGCCATGATGGCCGCTGGCATCATTCTCATATCGCCCTCTTGCATATTTCAGGGCTTTTATCCTGTTCCTTCGTTCTTCTCCTTGTCACTGTGATGAGAGATGTCTCCTCTCGACTTTTCCCTTCGTCTCTTCTTTTAGAGGAAAACTTTCTGACCTCGTAAAAGCAATTTGGCACATCATATCTGCTGGCGGATGGCATCATTTACCCCCTTCCCCCCTTTACGGTAGTACTGTGAGGAAGAGTATAAATGAAAAAGTATCTTCCGGCACATAAAGAAAGAAGAGACAAAGAGTGTTGGGCACAACTTAAAAATTCAGCTCGTGTCAAGCCGTCCATCAAGACCTTGGCCACTACGCTTTTCACCGAAGACACCCGGTGAGGTCTTTCTTAAAAAATACACACACGCACTCGTAAAGTCAATATGAATGTCCTTGGCCAACGTGGGAGAGAGTCTTAGTTATGCTTAGCTTAACATGGGCATAGGCACCAATTAGGCCTCGCCTCGACTTACCTGAGCAGGATGTGGAATGAGCAAAACCTGACCAAATAAACCTTAACCGGACGTCACAGAAAAAAAAAAGTTGCGCAGTCACGACGGAGCTGCTTAATTCGTCGTTTGGCTGCACGAGTTGAAATTGAGTGCACTCTGAACGGACGTTAATAACATATACACGCAAGTGCACGTAGAGGCAGAACCTGGAGGAAGCGGCATCTGTTGCTCATCCTGTGCAAGCCGAAGAGGCCCGTCCAGCAGACCTTCGTCACTGCGCACATGTCGCTTGACAACCTTTCCAGCGTCCCGCTGGATGTGCGCCAGATACATGTAAGTGCCGGGGATGCTGTGGCACAGGCGGCCGTCTAAGCCTCTGGTGCTGACTCAAGACAACACACAAACACGTGTGAGGGAAGACGCATGTGCACTATGGAGGGGTGAACGCTTGTGTACGTGCAAAGGAAGGAGGAGAATGTAAAACCGTCCCTTTGTGCCCATTCTGATGCTTTTTGGGTCTTAATCTCTTTCTCTCTATACTGGCCAATCTTTTTCTCTTCCTTTTGATCTCAGGTCCCAGCTCTTTCTTGCTGGATACCTTGGGTATCCAGAGAATACCAGTGGCTTCTCTTTTTCGTTGTTGCCACCAACAAGGGAAGGAAAACAAGAGGAAAGAAAGAGCAATTTTGATGCAGTTTCTCCTCCAAAAGAAGCTCCCGAAGCTTGGTACTCACTCCACCATTGCACAAATTGAAGAGCTTCTTGACGACTTCGTGTTGCACCTTTGGAGGCACCAACGTTCATTCAGCTGCTCGTTTTATAGCAGCCACAACGCTACTGAAGACGTCCCAGACTGATATGCAACTTTCAAGTGGGCAGCTGCACTTTGACTCATGATATTTCCGAGCTATTTGAGTAATAGCAGTCGTCACTGGAGGCAAGAATGTGGAGAAATCGTCATTACCTGGGCGTGCCTCCCCCCTTTCTCTTCTAATCAATCGCTCCAAGTGGAAGATTGCGTGAGCAGTGATCGGATAGCTCATGGGCACCCTGAATGATAGGTTCATCGTGTAACAAGGAGAGAGGCTTGCTTGCCACAGCCATGAAGTGCCCGTCCTCGGCGACCGTGGACAATGACACGTGCTCCATTTGAATGCCTCATCCTCGCCATTCAACGCTGGCAGACAAACATATGTGACACTGCCACACGTAAATTGCTTCGTGCATTGACATGCGATGGCGAAGCCATCACTCGTATTGATGGGTTCAATTTTTTTTTTTTTGGGGGGGGGGGAGCTCAAGGCTTTCAATCACTTGCAGGTACAAGAGTCACTGGCGCTCATTTGCGGTGAGGACAAAAAGAATAATAATGTTAGGCTCCTATTACACTTTTGCACCGTCATAGGACGGAGTGAGTGAGGGGAGCCAGAAATGTGAGGGGGAAGGTTTTGCTTCCTGGAAAACGTCATCGATTTCTGACTTCCACATTGCTGCTGTCATTAGCGGAGACTCGTCAGAGAGTGTTGTTGCGGCCTCTTTGTTAAACAATGGTAGATCTCTTGTCAATAGTATGTTGTATACCCCAAAGTGTGCGTCCTCAGAAAGAAAAAAAAAGTATTGATAACCCATCATTTTCCGCGGGAGCGCCAAGTGCAAATTCTGCCAGGGTAAGCGCGTCCTGCGAGTCGCCGATCGAAGTATTGGAAAGAGGTGGAAGAGAGAAGACAAATGTTCGTCATCATGAGAAATGTTCGATTACTCTTTAAAGTCTGACTGCCCAGCAAGATACAACTGTCCTTCAATAGATTTCGTGCCCAAGTAATTAGGTGTAGTAGAGTCGGCATACAAAGAGTGCGCGCTGAGGAAAGTAGCCTCCGACGAGGCTGCTGCGCATTCGTATTTGCGTGCATGTCGACGTCACTGACATGACAGTGGTCTTATTCTATTTGCCCAATAGATGGAGATGATTGTGTGAAGGGTTAGCAAGCGGTGGCGGTGGCGGCGGCGGCGGCGGCGGCGGCGGCGGCGGCGGCGGCGGCGGCGGCGGCGATGTCTTAATGACGCCAGTTACTCGTCGGGTCAATACAGTTGTGCATTTCGCATTCCTTGTTTGTTCGCTGTTGTTGCTATTGACATCTGCGTCGTCCAAAAAGCGTAGGATAATGAGCACGGCCTTCAGAAAAGGACGTGCGCACACAGCAAAAAAAGGGGAGTGAATCCAAATGTCTGCAGTTATTCCTGAAGCGCCCACAGGACAAAAAAGAGGGGAAAAAAGTAAGTGGCCTGATCACCATCAGAATATACGAACCAATATTCGCCCCCTCTACATACTTTGCTTTCTTCCTCCCTGGATAAATCGCCTCTTCCCTCGCTGTTGACAGAGGCTTTGTTCGCGCCTCAATTAACGCACCTTTTCAGATAGTAATGGCCCTCCTGTCTATGTACTACGGTATTGGGATGACCCTCTGGTGGGCTATCAAAGAAGGGGTGCCAACGCATGATTGGCAGCGTCGCCGTCGTCGCCACCGTCGTCCCAGTGGCTGACAAGTCGGAACTTTCCGCCCATCTCCACTAGAGTCATCACTTTGACACTCAAGCGTGTTCCCGGGTGATTTTTAAGCTCGCCAAATGTACTCAAGTGATTCAGAAGTGATTGATGATAAGCATGAGCATGATACTTTCAAGTGAATGGGGGCAGTGAAAGTAGGTAAGCCGTGAGGGTTTTTTTTACCGCAGCCCAGTAATTTTCTAGTTCGTGCTGTGCGAATGATTTACCTTCTTCCCAGAATTTCAATAATGCAACGACAACATTGGACATACGATGAAAGGTTCCACCGTGTTCGTTAATTGAGCCACACGGTGGTTTGTATGAAAGCCTTCATCTGGCCTGTGTTTCCGAGAAAACGTTTATCGTGTGGATGGGTGAGTGTCTCGTACATGAGGACCACTTTGTCTCACAATAAGGGAAATGATGAAAAAAAATGTCAGCTGCTCTTCAGGCACCCGTTCAAGTGGGTGTCCAGATGCACACTCAGTCTGCAAGCACGCGCCCGTTTTCAGCAACAACCCGGGCTTTAGGCGACACAAACTGGCTGCACTTTCGGCTTCTTCGCATATTGGAACCGCAGCATATATTGACATGAATGTCGATACATTGCATACTTATGTGCGTGGGTAAAGCACCAGTACTTCCCGATAGTAGAAGGGAAAATGAAAAGAAGACAACGGGACCAAACGCATGCTTTAGGCTACGTTCAGGTTATTAGGTTAGGTTAAGAAGCCAGGTTGAGTCAAAAGTAATTGATAAGCCCAGTCAACAAACTTCACGTGCTACACTCGTCTATATACGAGGTAGCTCATGCGTCGATCGCTTGAATGGCTGCGGCAGCTCTAATATTCAAAATTTCCCCTACTTCAACTGACCGACAGACAGACAGCGCTGTCGACTTTACAACGGGTGGTCACATACATCATTCCAGTTGAAAATGAAGGAGCCAAAACGCAGAAATTTCAACCATGCCAAAGTTGTCGCTGAGCAGCTTGACATTCACTGTCTGCAAGTCAATCAAAGGCCAGCACACTGATTCTGAGGACTTCAGTAGTCCCAAGTCTTGAAGGCTCTGGTGAGAAGAATTGAGAAGGGGAGAGAAGAGGTGAGAAGGGCAATCATCGAGAGCCAGCTCCTGACTATGTCAAGGCTGCACCCTGAATGGGCTCAAAACAGTCAGCGGGAAACTTCATGGTCATGAATGAAACTTCATGGGACACTTCATGGTCAATGCTGTCAGGATTGTTCAGATCCCAGAAGACAAGGTCTCAGACACTGCCAAATTCAACGCAAGGAACAAGGTCCACTCCTTAAAAGCCACGTGATGCTTGGCGCAGTCGGCAGTGATGGTAAAGAACTTCCACCAATCTGTGTGACAGCAGGAAGTACGAGGACATCCTGGCCACAAAGGCTCAACATGACCTAGGGGGTGGGCAGCACATTTGGAATCAGGACGGTACCTCATTGCACGGTAGCCAGGGTGTTCAGAGACCAAGTTGGAATTCCAGGGATTCTGGTCGAAGGAGTTACAGTCACCGAGCAGCCTAAAGCTGAACCCTTCCGATTTCCATGTGTGGGGCACTATCGAGAGGCAGGCCTGCACCATCTTCCACACAGATGTCTACGCTCTCATCGTTCCCATCAGCTGACCGGACTGAGATGGCAGCCAACAAGAAGGCCGAGGCCCCTGCAAGGCAGCTGATGGGGGAGTCTTTGAGGCTTGCTTGGAGTATGCATGCATTGGAATTTTTGGTTGATCAAGATCCCTAAAATGAAATAGTGCAGGACCCGTCTTTCTGGGTTTTTTTAAATCCAGAAAAAAATTGGGCGGTTTCAGGGCTTTTTGGTTTTGGTCAACTGAATATTGTCCGGACCAAAGGTCAGCATGGCAGTCTTTTTTGTATGTACATTGGGGTGGGGTGGGGTACACTGCAAGACGAAATTAGGCATGGAAGTCAAGGTCAATAAGGCAGTGGTGGAGAGCAAAGAAACTTTGCCGTAGCTATGTTTCTTAAGATATGCAGGGTTGGCAGATAGTATTGTCAGTAGACTTGTAGACTTTGGCAACCTCTCATTCGTAAAATATGCTGAAAAAATCGGTTTTTCACTGTCATGTAAAAGTATAAACTAATTTACATCACCTGAGCCAATTTTGACATTGCCCTGACCAACAAGGCCAACAAGGAGGAGGACAAAAGAAGAAAAGTTGCAACCCTGCTCCGTGCACCAGTCAAAATTCTCAAATTGTTGGGGTATCAGAGCGCATTGGATGGCACATAAAAGCACATCTGACAACTGGCGGCAACACCACCAAGCTGCTGAGACCTGGCAGGCCTCACAGGTCCACTGATGATGTCATAGGTGCTACCTTCAATGACCCCACCACCATCTCCGCCACTGAAAGAAACCTCAGGATCCCACAGACTTCCACCAATGCTGTCCATTGCCTTGGTGGGTGCTACCCGCGCCATCTGTGCTGTCCACTCCTCAGTACCTGAGACTGTGCACGCTGTATCGAATGTGGCCGTCGGCTTGTCAACTGCCTCAAGAGGCACTGCCAGGTCATTTTTTTCAGTGATGAAAAAACCTGGACAGTGGACCCTGTCCTGGCCGCCGCAGTCCCCGGACCTCAACCCGTTGGATTACTCTATCTAGGTGCACGTGGCGGCTCCGGCAGGCCATGTCTGCCAAAACAACGTGGATGACCTCAACAGGGCAAAGATGCCCTGAACCTAAACAAGATCCCCATGTTGATAACACTTATTTACCGACAATATTATCCGCCAACCCTGTAGTTGCATTTAAATTTGGTTCTGGACGTTTGCCGCTGAGAAGCGTCTGTTTCTTACATCCAGTTTTTCTCACTAGTGTGTTCCCTTGTACATATGCAATGTGCTCCACAAATACCCAACATATTGCTACGACTCTTCTCCATGACATCTCATCTTCAAGCTCCTAAATGTCGACTTTATGGCTTGAATCAAAGTCGTATTAATTGTTCGAGGTGGTCGCACACGGAAGAACCAACATTTGTGCGCAAATGAAAATGGTAAAAGGTCAGTGTTGAGTGCAAATGGGCACAGTCACTGAAGCAGAGTCTGTTGAGTCTGTTGTAGGGCTACATGCGTATGCAGAACAATATATAAATGAAATACAACCTAATCTCCCGCTTTCTGACCATTGGTTGACTGTTGCCAAGGCCGTAGATCTGACACATGAACTTTCGAGGAACTACGACACATATGAGGCATAAATTTTGTCACCTCTCTCAATCAGTATTTTAACAATCACACATTTGTCTTTTTCTTCGGCATGACCACATTTTATGATAAAATTTCGTTTAGTGACAGCTACAGTCATGTGCGAACATTCTCATTAGGGCGGCCTATGATCCATCCGAACGAGTTCAGTAGTCGTCTGAAATGATATAGTATTTGTGTCTTCTTTCACTTGAAGTTGTATCTCCTGAATCTGTTGTAGCAATGGACAGAGGTTTTGTCTAAAGGGACCACATTGGGGGAGGAAATGGTCATTGTGAGAGCACTTGCACAGCATATAGAGGTCGCAGAAACAGCGTCATGTTAAAAATAGAGCGGGCAAATCTGTTAGCATATACATTTAGTTCTTGTTCCATTCTTAACATTCAACCCAAATATACTTGAACATTTAACAAAAACTTAAAAATGTAAGTTTCAGGAGTTCAGTCTTTATCTTCTCACAAGTGGAAAGTGGGTGGTCCCGGTGCAAAAATGCATGAAAGTTTGGTTCCTAATTCATAATAGAAATGGTCTCAAAACCTCATGACTTTGATGGGTATCTGACCTTGTTTTTGCAGTTGATGGAAGAGTATTTGTTGCACGAGTACAGTGGACGAGTCCAAGTTGGTCCAAGACGTCGACAACTGGCTTGCATGATCATTGCACTGGCACCAGTCAAGTTTCATGAAATGTAAAGCGTCCGACCCAAAGTTATGAGCGAATTTGACGTTTCTGACCTTGCTTTGTTGCACACTACCTTGTTCCAGGACTCCCACCGTTGGACTTACGGGCCCCGGAGCCCGTTAGACTTGGGCCCCCGGATTCCATCCAACCCCTGGACTTAGACTGCCATCCTCAAAATATGCAGTAAGGCCTTGGACAGGTCAAAACATAATGTCAGGCAATAGATAGGTAAAACCGTGCACTTCGGACTGGCTGAATATGGCTTCGAGCTTTCGAGCTTTCCAGGCCCGAAGAATGTCTAGTCTCATCTGACAGACGCTCCAAAACTTCTCGTGTCATGCGACAAAATGTCATCTCGCACCTCGACTGACGTGGCTCTTCATGACTGGCACTGACCATAGAGACCGCGTTGAGTGACCCTGTGCTTATCCGAATGCCTGCAGAAATCCTTCAATAAACACAAATCATGACCGCGCAGTTTCTTTTGAGTCTCTCCGAACATATCGAATAATTGAGACTTTGCCGGCAAAAGCTTTCATTTCAGCGAGAACCGGCACGCGTTGAGTAATTTGGCCTTTCAATCAACAAGAGAGAAAAGGAGGCCACAAGACGAGCAAAAAAAAAGGCTCCCGTAGATTAATGTTCGTAATAAAGACATTGGCTGGCATAAATCGCAGTCATGATGGGGGCCAAGAAACTCCCCCATGCAAGGAGATGATTTATAAGCGCGTAGGTGTAAAGATACAAGACGCCTAAGAGCAATCGATCAGCTGTGTCCAAAAGGGGGCGCGAAAGCCTCGTACAAAGAGCGTGAAATATTGTAATGACGGCAACCTTCGTACGAGGAGGAAACAATGCTGTACAAAGCTCTGTATACGTCGAGTCGATTAGGCCTTGTTTCGCATTGACACAATCTCGAAAATCCTCCAGCTAATTACACGGCTGTGTGAGAAGGTGAAATGGGAGGGCGGCGAGGAGAGTCCCGTGGGACCTCAGGCTGCCCCCCGTGGGCGCCGCGGCCTCCGCGACCTCCGCGGCCGCCCTGGCCGCTACTGCCCACGCCGCTGCCGCCACCACTACAAGACCCTCTGACTCTTATCATGCAAAGAGGGAACCGCAGTTTCCGCTGGGCTGCCATGATTGCCTCCCTCTAGTACATTGCTTTGTGATTGCTTTTCCTCCTCTCTCCTTACACACACATGCGTTGCTCCTGCTGCCACGGAGGAGCCAAATTATTCGTGATTTCCAACCTCAACTGCGCGTTGTTCCTCGACTACAGAAACCGCAAAACACGCGTCATTTCCACTGCAATCACTGCTACTGTGCAGGTCACACAGGGAAGGACGACCTGTTTATTACAGACCAGACGGTGGCAGAAGCTTTGGATTGCGGCACACTGAGCAGGCACAAGCCGGACACATTTCTTGTTCGTTAATGGCCAAGTTTCGAGGGACACGCAAGGAACGAGTTGGAAGAACTGTCGTATTACCCAAACCTCTTCTTTCCCATCCCACGGATGTAACTCTTGAGTCTCTCAGGACTCTCTCTCACTCCACTTCCCAACCCGACCCCCCCCCCTCCCCCCAAAAAAGATCGTCATCTATGTCCCGGGTAATATTGAGTTGCTGCTGCACTGTACTGTAGCACTACAGCATAGAGACATTGAGACAAGAGAGGTGAAGCCTCGTTTACGCGTGTAGACTTTAGATGAAGTACCCATTCAAATATTCACAATGTACTCAAGTTGCTCTTAATGACGGCTGACCAGCACTGTTAAGGAGAGACTCCGTGTATAAGAAAAAAGCAACAGTCTTTTGTTTTCACCGTAACAGCCTCATGAGGCTGAATCTCAGATTAGTTTTTGTACGTTCGTTCTGTGGAGCATCAGTGAACGCTGGAAAAACTCTTTTCCTCCATGAAGATAGTGAAAATTTTGCTCGGTGTAGGAGTCAACTGTATCGGTGACATGACTGCTTCAGTCGCGTATGCTGTGCTCATGGACGACATGGCCGACATAGCCTAAGGTTATATTACTACAACTTAGCAAGGAGGGGATGGAGAAGGCAAAAGGGCAGATGAGAAAGTTCTGGGGCATAAAAACTACGGGAAAACGAACGAACGACATGAGTTTCTTTTTGCGTTCTGACATTTCCCTGCCTCTCTTGTTGAAGATGATGGAAGATGGTTGCCGAAGAAGCTGATCGGAAAAAAAAGTGCATCACTGTCTCCTTCACATTAGCAGAAGTGGGCAAAGAAGTGGTAGGGTTTGTTTTTCCAAATTTCATCCAATGAAAGCTGCGTCACGTAAACTTGTCTGCAACACTTTCAGAGGGACAAAATTTTTGTTTCCGTTCCAGGCGTGAATTGCTTGAAGTTGACGAACATCGACGTCCCTGCCCACAAGCAGGCCGGCCACGACGCAAAGCTCCTCTGTGAGTTCGAGATGGAGGGAGACACCCTGTACTCCGTCAAGTGGTACAAGGACGACCTAGAGTTCTACCGCTACGTCCCCAACGACAACCCAAAATTGCAGGTCTTCCAACAGAAGGGAATCAATGTCGCGGTGAGTGTTCTCAATGTCTACTGTATTTTCCGACGTCTCACCCCCGTATAACCCCGCTTTCAACGTCCTCCCCGCTGCAAAAACAGGAGTACTCGATCCAGTCAGTATCTTCTACGTACTCACGTGTGAAATGGCGGCGATTTGGGGGTACTTTTCAATTTTTGACTCTCCACTTTGATGGTTGATGGTAGATTCCAAGGCGACACCCCAAGGGGAAACGTGAAAAAGCACACAAAAGCATGCAAATCCTCACATCTCACATTCAATCTATGCTTGTCCGTTGTTCTTCCTTGATACGCTAGAACTCGAGTGATGATGCACTCAATTATTCAGGAGTATAAATCATTTCTTTGCCGATCTCTGAATCAATGGACCAACTCGAGCTGGCTCGAAATTATTCTTTGTATATTACTAGTACTTTACGTCGATATGCACTGATACGTTCGTCACACAACCTAGCAATCCCAGTGATTTCATGCGAAAACGCGAAAGGTTGGGTGCATTTGCGTGCCTACGTCTGGGGTGTGTCCCCTGGGGTCTCCGGATTTTAGGGGACCCATTTCGTCAAGAAAAAACACCCGACGGTGAAAAATCAAACGTTTCGGCGTTGGTCCTCCGGGGGTTGCCAAGCAAGTTTGCACTGAAACACATGATGACTTATAGCTCTGCTGTTCTAATCAGGGGTTCGCGTGTGATGAATGGTACCTCGTTTAGCACATCTAAGACTTGAGCATTGTTTGTCTACATAGACATTATGTCAGGTCAATTTTTATCATCTCTTGCTGCGTTTCCTCAGCAGCGAATACGCTTCAGCGCAAAAAAATCCACTTCATTCGTGACTGCAATTCTCTCTCTCCCTGCTAATAATAGTTGTATTGGACACATTGGGCCGAAAAGGTCGATTTGACCAAGTCACATTAGGCAAAACTTTGTCAGGGCAGCTCAAGTCCCCCCAAAACAGGTGCTTGATCTCTGGACCCCACTCCCTAATGGGTTCAGACCATTAAAAACAAAGCATGCATCTCGAATGCAGACATCATTAAGTCTGTGATAGACCATGCCTAACCAGGCAGGCTGTTTCCATTGGCTTCCAGCAGGAGGAGGATGGTGGCCCCGTCCGGCGTGGACCTCGACAGCAACTGCACAGCACGCTCAGATGTCCACTCCAGCTATTATATCAACTTCCTTCTATAAAGGCATTTTTGCGTCCACCTCTATCACGCAGCTGAATTGGGCACAAATTGCTTCTACTAAGCAGGGGGGCGGAGGGAGGGGTGGGGAACTGTGTCGGCCCGGCTATTCCATCGGGCTGCTTTTGTTAGCCGGTCTTTCCTTTCAATGTGTTTATTTGCTACAGCACGCCCACCCCCAGCCCGTCCGTGCTGCCAATGCGTATTAAGACAGCCGAAATGTTGGTGTACGTCTTGCACAGCGCTTCACTGGGGTCAGTGACGTGAGTGAGGAGGAGAGATGGACAATGCAGGAAGGTCAGGCTGGGCCCGATTGGTGCTCAGGGCGCGAAATGAAAGACTATCAACATTATTATGAGAACAGATTTACAGCTCTAAAGCTTCAACTGTACTTCTTACAAGTGCATTGTGTTGTTAGTCCTTCCTCTTCCGGCAGAAAGTGCTACAGAGCTGCGCTTTTCCGTTCTTTCACACTGGCGATGTGTAAAAGGAACCTGGCATGGCACGACTGGCATTGTGCAGGAGTCGCAAAAGAAGTACTGCCAACTTGGTCAAACATTCAGCTGATGTTCAGCTTATCATAAAGTAAGAAGGACATAAGAACCAGTCTCGTGCTTTTCCATCATTTTCTCCAGCTCCAGGCTGATTCCTTGTGGGACTCGCGGACCAATCAGTGACTGAAGTGTTCATCTCAGACTAGTCCATGGTGACAAACTTTCAGTGCTGGATCCGCTGTTGAAGAGCTGTTGACGAGTTACAGTTCCATCTGGAGCTGCAATGAAATTGAAAAATCCATCAAAGATGACCAGCTGCTTTACTTTCAATGACATTTGCAGACACTTATTGGCGGAATAAGACGTCTTTGGTGGAGTTTCTGTTGCTTTTGCAATGGATTGCTGAATGGTGCGCCATTCTTCTTCTCACTTACCACCAGCTGCCTTCCCTTACCATGAAGTTGGCAGAGTGGTGTGTGTCATAGGCCTGAATTCAAACATGCTTGGTGATTTTAGTTCAATGACGATTGCAGGATTGCACAAGCCACTTAAGCCTCTCGCTTCCAAGTGCTAGTTTAATGGCCGTAGCTCATGCGTTGTCTTCCTAAAATAGGGCATGATCAGCATTGGCTTTGTCTACGGTGTCGACTTTTCTATCAATATTGAATCCTAGTAAGTATACACAAAAATGTGCACACAACATTTGGTTTCTATACCTCTTATTTAGCTTTCACTTATGTAGCCGAACTTTGACGACGTTGATTTTCCCATCGACAGCTCCTAGTTGACCCTCTCCAAATCTTTACTGTTGGTTCGCATGAAGAAAAAATTTCGGTAAGCAGGGCAATTTTTCCTCTTTGAGGAATCATTGGTATAACAAAGTTTTCTGTGTCGAAATTCGACTGAACATTAGAAGAAGCGACAACGCCAGGCTGGGCAATCACGTCAGCTGATGTGTGGAGCTTTTTAGCAGCGATCAGAGTGAGGCAGTGCCAGATTGGTCTGGGTTGAAACAGAGAAGAGAAGTTGGGGTTCCAAGCAGCCACTTCTAGGGTTCGAGCGCATCCACCCATCAAGCCCCAGTCTCATCATATTGCTGACTTAGCATCATTGCCAAGAACCGAGAGTGTCCTTCCTGAGGTGCAGTCAAACATTTGACCTCGGTGCAAGTCAAGTCTGGTCACATACGCTGTGCACCAACATCCCCCCTCCCTCCCCAAGTACAGCGCAGATAGAGCGAAACACTTTAACGGAGGTGGCCTTTTAAGGGTTCGTGGAGAAGCCCCTTTCTCCTTGTTACGTTTCTCCTGCAGGTGTATACGTATAGACAATTGCTTTCGAATAACAAATACTCAATAGGCTGTGGTGCGTCGGCCAAACACGGACTTGGTTGCCAGAGAGAGTGACTGGCACCGGCGAAGGAGAGATACTGATGGACTCCCTCATTTTCTCAGTGAGCACCCTTTTTATTACCCGAGAATGAGAGACCTGGAGGAATAAAATCTCACCAAATACCGCTCTGATGCACGGACTCAACCTCTGGCACTACACAGGAGGGGAGCAGGAAAATGGTGCACAAATGAGAGGGACTGCGCGCCCTGTAGCTCGTTATCTACCAATTACTACCAACGTTTCTGCCATATTGGTACATGGCATTTTCTGCATTTTGGCTATTGGAATGGCCCCGCACATGCAGCACCTTCACACGTACAACTGCGGAACCTTGATGGAAGAAGGGTTTTCCAAAAAGCTCACCCAGGTCGTCGTCGGCCGTCACTTTCCCAGTCAAGCATCAATATTCAGGTTCTGTGTTCCACGATGAAAACTTTGGGTCCTTCGCCTTCCCCTACCCAAACGAACCCTCGAATAGTGTGAGAGCCTCGTATGTTTGGACGAGAATTAAGAGGTAACCTTCGTGTGAGATATGGGATAAAGAGGAACGAGGTGAGCAGGAACTCGGGAGAAAGACTTTCCGACCTGGAGATTGAGCCAGAGTAACGCCTAAAAAAAGAGGCACCCAAGACTCCAGGCCTCAACACTCTGCCGGCCATAACTAAAACCATTATTAGGTACAGACCTTGTGTGAAAAATGCCTTGACCTATCATTGTTTGACCTACCTCGTCTCTTCTCACTTCTCCTTACACCATTTTTTTACTCCTCAAACGTCGCACTCTGGGAGAGAGAAACAAAAAGAGAGCCCCACTTTTCTTCCCGGAATCACTCAGACGCTCTCAGTTGGTTGATGAAATTTTATGGGGTCTCTCTTGTCGAGCGTGGACTCTCTTACACGCGCTCTCATGCAGAGAGAGAGAGAGAATGTTAGAGGTTAAAGACGTGACAAGATTCCTGGATTTCAATTACCCTGATGCTTCTCACTGTGGAACAGAAGAAAGTACTATAGAAGAAGTTAGGAGGTCGAGCTCAGGGAGCTGCTCGAGCATATGCTGGACCGAACGGTTTCACCTAATAACTTGGGATAGTATTGAAAATGTGTGTGAGTCACAGGGTGCGTCCGGAACAGCTTCAAGGTCGCATCATCGTAAGTTACTTACCGCAAAAACAAGCCACACCGCTAATTTCTCCAGTACCATGGATGTATTTTTTGTCTCGAGGGCTGAAAAAAGGCGCATCATCTGATGCTTCGGGGCATCAAACAGACCGGAAAACGTTGTAATCACAAACTACGCGTTGGAGGAGGGTGGAGTTGAGTGCTGAATATCATGTGAAGAGCAGAAAGGTCCTCCCGCGACAAAAACACAAAAATGGCTTTAAAAAAGACGAGAAAAAGTACCAGAAATGAAAGGGATTTGAGGGAGATCTCGACCCTGCCGCGCTAATGACGTGTCGCCCAGCGTTGGGCCCGAAGGCAAAATTTTCAAGCTCAAGAAGCTCAAGATTGTACCATCAAGCTTTGGAAGCACGGACTCTCTCGACTGGCCAGAAGATGTTCCCAGTGATGTCCGAATTGGCCTTCAAGTACCTGCTGGCCACTGCCACGTCTGTACCAAGGATGTTCTCTTCAACTCCTCAGCCTTGTGATATTTTGGAAAGAAATTGTCTCAGCAATGATAATGTCCGAAAAAGCTCGTCTGCCTCCACCTCGATCTGAAATAACTTCAAAGTTTCCATGAGTCTATGCACTGCGTTCACTGGCCTATTGTTTACTACATTGCATTACCGGCAATTTTTCAAAAGTCTGCATCATTATGAGGAAAGCTCGAAGTTCGAGCTCGATCGGGCTGGGGGTCAACAATTCAAAAGACTGACAAGGCTCGAGCTCGACTTTTTCCAGGCTCCCCACGTCACTGTGCTGCTCTCTTTGACTCTAGTAACTGTGACGCCAGAAAGTTCGGGCCAGAAATAACTAGATTTGGGTCAGAGCTACTAGATTTGCCCACTAGTTTGTTTCGTGCAAAGAAAGAGTCGCTAGATTACAGCTCAAAACCCGTCTGATTTCCCACTCATTACACAATAGTTGACGACAGGCTTCAGAATACACCTTGGAGTTGTTAAGAACACCAACTCGTGGCTGAAAGTCACAGACGCTTTTGCCGATCCTCTGCAAGCAGAATCAGCAGTGCGTGACGCTTTCTAGGGCGTGACTGATGATTTTGTTTCTCCTCTTGGTCTCCTGGATCCGCCAGGTCACAACTCTCCAGTGCCCCTGTGGACGACGGGGACCAGCGGCATCGTGGCGTTGTCAGTGCACAAGCGCGCTGCTCGAGGGTTGGTTTTTGGAACCACTCGACCATGAGTCATTTGGAGATGATCGCAATAAGGAAATTCCTGTCACAAAGCCGCTCAAATCACGGGGTTTTGCGACAAATCGCTGGCTCTGGCATCTCTGTCTGGCAAGGAACTGAAACATTTTCGCATTGCGCGCCAAACTCAAGCAATGGGACGGGTCACGCGGTCGATCGATCTCCAAGAGCACTACTGTGGCACACGCTTATGTCTGGTTCATGCTCGAACACCCCCCGTATGAATCGAGATTCATGTAGCCGTCTGATTCATTTACGCGGTTTCAGCCAAACCAACCTCCTTTTTAAGCTAGAAAAACAATAGCAGCTGTGTATGCAAGTGTTTAAGAGCTTGTGTAACCATTTCAAGCCTCAAGAGAACTTAACATGTGTCGTTTGATTCTGATCGTGTAGCCGTTGATTCGTCTAAGCGTGTTCTGCTGTACCTTTGCTACACAAATCTTCGAGTAAAACGCATTGTAAAAAAAAACTAATCTGGGTGCACTCGAAAGTACCAGGGGATTCGCTAACTCGATGCAGCTGACCAAAGCACTTTGTTCTGAGCAGTCGAGCACGGATTATTTCATGATCTGGTTGTGATGAAATCCTCTGTCCCAATGGAAATTTATGAAGTGGAAGCGTACGTACGGTATTAGTAAAAACATCACATTTTTGGTTTACTTGCGTGTTATATTTTCTACGCGGATGAGGTCAAGCAGCTCTTCACAGCACGATAGCAGCTGGTAAAGTGAGAAGAACGTAAAGTGACTTTACCGCTAGGTACAGCAGAAAGGGGGACTCAGACGGACGGCGTAGTATTAAATGCCCGGGGTGGCCAGAATATGAAGAAAGGGAACATGGCGAAGACAGACAACGCCAGCTGTGATGACAGTGGCAGCTATGACTGTCACACAATGATGAATCAGCTCGTAACAAACTGATACGATGAAAACTGCAATTGGCATAGTCACACAGAACACACAATTTTGGACTTGAAACTCTCGAGACATGATGTCCCCCTAACCCTATCACCATCGCCACGCTTGAGCCGTCAATGCGCTTCCAACTTTAAAATCCAAAACTGTGTTGAAAGTGCTGCTTTACGAATTCAACGCACCTTTTTTCCTTGAAAGTAAAAAGTACAAAGTACCGCATACTGATCTGTATTAACCTCCCCCCCCTCCAAGAAAAAAGGCTCCACTACTACTTTTTCGTTTTGACCAGATCCCATTTATGTTTGATCAAGTTTTGAATAATACATAAACCAATACTATTCATATTTGAATGCGGTTTAAAAATATTGCCCTGAAGATGGCATGGGCAACAATAAAACAATCTTTCGTGATGGATTTTCTCGTTGACAAAGATATTAATAGAGCCCTCCAGACGTATCGGTTCACGTACCCATTGATTGACAAGCTGAATGATATGACATGGACAAATCTGTTACCTTACAAATACTCCAGAATGGCCTCATGTCAAAAGGTGGGTGTGACTGTGTCGTGGCACTCCCACCCATTCCCCTCAAAAAGGTAACCCCATCAAATAAGCCCTCTTGCTCCCCCCCCCCCTCTTGTCACAGGATGCCATCAGCAGAAAGCCGCTGCAAGTCCAAGAGGTGAGAAAGCCAGAACTGGCAGCGCTCAATATTGCAGCAGCAGAGGCTCAGAGACCTGGGATAAGGAAGACAGATCCGTTGAATTTATGTGGTCTCACCCCCTCCCATGGGTCCCCCCGTACAAAAAGAAGCAAGAACTCTCTCAGTTCCGAGCCCGAAGTGTGCGACAATTAAAAACGTGAAGGCTCTGGCCCGGCCACCCCCAACCCGGTGGGACCTGACGTTCCTAGCAGCTTCTTTATGCCCCTTCCTCCTCACCTCGTTCACCGCTCCGCACTTCACTTTTCATGGCCTTCCTCCTGCTCACCTTTCCTTGGCCTCCTTTTCCACGGTCTTGCTGGGACATTGTTATGACTCACACTGTACATGAGTGTGACACACTTGTCGCCGGGAGGAGCGAAGACGAGATGGCAGATTTTGGCAAACACCAAAACGGTCGGAACTGAGGTACTGATTCGCACAAGTCATATGTGGAAGTTATGGCCAGACGCTGCATGCCCACGACGAAGATTGCTCTGTAATGAACAGAAGCTCTCGACTCTCACCACAAATCTTTGTAACGACTGCCAATACGTTGTCATAATTCAAAAAATTATGATAAAAGAGGTATAAGCGCATGCATGAGCTGCTGCAAGTTTCTCTTCATGAGAAGTCCAACTTCGGCCTGTTGATAGTCCTGGACGGAGACCTTTTTTGTCTTGACGATCGATAGCAACTTTATGGCCGACGCATGTTTTCATTAAAAGAAGAGATATTATTCATGTCGTTCACCATTACTTTCGCTCGCAGATTGAAGTTCCATCCGACCACAGAAGCCGCATAAATTATAAACTGCAAACTCTTGTCATGTTGACAATTGGTCAATCGATTCGACATCGACCCATCCGTCCAACGAGGTCTTCCAAGTCGCGTACACGATAACAGAGTGGCAATTAGGAAATGCTGGAGCTTCGTAGATTTGAGCTCACGAGGAAGTTGGGAAGGGAGGTGAGTGAGGATAAGGTACGATATATGAAAGCCCTCGACCCGCGATAATCAGAGCTTGACACCACTGCACAGCTACACGCACTTACCTGCGTGGTGTAGTAGTGTACTATGGTGTAACAACGGACGTACGACTGAAAGCTGCTTTCGCTCTCGTTTAACTGCCTCCTCTCACGGTTCGATCCCTGCACTGCAGTGGAAATGATAGGTGACGGTAATGGGCGTCAATGCCTCAGCTCGGCTGCAACAACCTCTGTTTTTTTCTATAGCAGAAATGAGCAACTTTGGTGAAAGAGTTGCCACGGAAGCCTTTGGCACGTGTTTTCTTTTGGCTCAGGACGTCAGAGCTTAAGCAGCTCATCCTCAGCACATCTGTGCGGTTCCGTCGTACAAACCTGAGGAACTATTGCACTCTACTTACCTACAGTTATAGCTACTGCGTTAAGCATGCACATTCAACTACTTACTCTGGTTTTTCTTCTTCTCCTCCTTTTCCCTCTTTTTCTCCTTCGGTCCGTTTCGAATTCCCCTGGGGGCCTTCCCGGATGAGTTACGCTTGTTCGAGCGAAGGAAGTAACAAAAATGCGTGCCATCAATATGACAAAACACAGTTAAAGCAGTCGCTGCTGGGCAGCCCAGTCCGCGACTTGGGCTGACGACCGTGTGTCCCTCGTCAGCCGAGCATCACTCGCTCGGATTCCTCATGGCTCATAGTGCGTGTGCGGCGGGGGCCTTTCCTGGTACGCGCATGTGCTCAGTTCGTTCTCCTTTGAGTCATCCATATGGGTCCATATAACGGGTCTCCCCCTCCTCTTGGCTGGGAAATGGCGCCCTATCATGACATTCATTGCCTGTGCCCCCTCCCCCCCCCCCACAGGGAGAGAGTACGTACGGAAATATACTTACGTAAGAACATGTGTACCTGCAGCAGTACACATACAATTGCGCCCGGCAGCGGAACAGGACTTTACAGCGGGTCCGCTTACGTAATTACCATGGGACGGTGGACGACTTTTCATATGAGTCGAATTTCGACAGACCTCGATCGGACTGACAAGAAGGAGTTAATGCCATTTCAGAACAAAACCGTGAATAAAGAGCGATCACAACTCCATCCCAAAGTCCATGGCCAACATTCATATAGATAATCCGACCCCGGATTTGAAAGAAAGGCGAAGTTTTTATCTTCGGCCGACATTTTTGCGACTTCGATTGCCTTAACCAGGGTGGTGGTGGCGGCTGGACTCTCTGCGGTCACGCCGCTAATGCAGTATAAGTTGGCATTTTTATTCTTCTTTTGGCATTGCTGGATTCGTGTAATCCATAGCTTAGGCTTGTCGACTTGTTCGGCTTCTTCTGAGCAGCAGTTGCAGCTATACGTACATACGTGCCCCACTGCATCATAATGCTTGTCTTTGTCGCTAGAGAAGTTGTTCAGAAATCCTAGAAGACCGGAACAAGAAGTTCTTGCATTTAAAGTGCGAAAAAAAAGGCATGGACGTCTTTAAATATTCGTCGACGTCAATTTTTTTTACCTAAGCAATTATCGGAAGCTGATATACAGAGTGAGGCAAAACTGAAGGAGTTCTTCAAATGGCTGCTGGAACGGAGTCAGACGCCGCCACACTAGATTTGAGAGCGAAAGACTTTTGACATTTTCGAAAAAAGTAACTTCGTAGTTTTCTAAAGAAATCGGAAACATCAGATAAAAGTACTTTTGCAGCTCAGGTGGCTCGTCTGATGAGTCTAAGCTTGGAATGTTATTAACCAAAGCGGACCTTCTGTGAGGAAGACAAGAAAACAATTTTAATTCAAAATTTGGACCTTATATAGTGCACCTGCAGCTCCCGAAGGTCTCATTTGCAAGGCCGTGATCCACTTTTGGGAGGTGAAGTCAAAAAAGTGGTTCCACTTGAAGTGAAGTCACGCAAAGACATGAATGCTGCTGGTGCGTTTTCTATACTTGCCAAAAATCAGATCACCAAAGAAGTTCCCTCACCTATTGTGGAAGGGCTAATGTGTTGACAGCATTGGATAGAGTAGCATAAAAGCATCAAGTTGTGGCGTTTGGTGCTGCCAATATATTTCCTTAAACTGGCGAAAAAAAAGAAGCTTTGAACAAGACCCTGCAGCGTGTACGTGAACTTTCTGCCCCCGTGGAGCCTGGATGCAGCTGTATTTTTAGACCATGAAGAGGCGAGGCAACAGATGAGATGGCGGAATTGCGAAAGTTGTTGCCAGTGACAACCAGTTGTGGATATACTAATATCCATTGAAGAGTGACCACATCTTTAGAGTACTTCCAGGAAGCAGTGACTGCCCTTGGAGTGCAACTGCACGTGAAGACACAAAATTTAAATGTGACCTCCGTTCACCGAACGGCAGCGAACTGACCGAAGGCAGTTCACTAGATTGTCCGGGTTTTAAAGTTTCTGAAACGTTGCTGATTTTTTTCAAGTTATTTTTCCAATTCTAATTTATCAATTGATTTTCAAATCCGTCTGCAACGCCGCCATCACTCAACAGACGACCACGACTCAAGCGTTAATGGAAAGCTCAAGGTTATGAGATTTGTACGGCATCTGGGTGTCCAAGAGTGTCTGCGGGAAAAAAACCGGACATCCTAATCATCTGCATTCTTCCTCAATTTATGTTCCATTGGGTTTCTTTCTTTTCCTCATTTCTTTGACGGAAAATGCAATGCTTTCATTTTTTTAAAAAAAAGAGAAAAACTTAAACATGCGCTCACCGCATGTTTGACGATACAGAAAAAGTGGACGTGGAACATGGCTCGTAGCTGCTTGAGGCGCGGCAGAGGACAGTTCTCCATTTCTTCCATCACTGTGGACTTCAGCACTAAAGGCCACACACTGTGTTCAATAGCTGTTCCGCCAGGACCATAGCAACAGCGCCACTGCTGCCTAAGCAACACGAGCAGTAATCTTACCGGAATTCAGACAGACAGTGATGACGGAATTGGAGGTGGTGACAGAATTGATGGCAGCATTAGTGGCAGCAGAGTTGGTAGAGGTTGATGATGACCTGTGTCACCTGATGACCCGCATGTCCTCCATGACTTGTAGATGACCACAACTTGACACTTCACATCTCAGGGGAAGTCGACAAACAGAAAGTTTACCTGTGGACTACTCACAATCCACACTTGAAGATCTCTGTTGATTTCTGGCTTTGGGGCCACATCAAGTCAGTCATTACCTACACCAAAGAGCTTGATTGCCGATTTGGATGACCTGAAACACAATTGAGCGGCAAATTCGGTCCATTTCGGTGGAGACACAGTAGAGGATCATAGACAAGTCCGTGGCCAGACTGAGGAAGGTCATTGCGATCCAGAGTGCTGATGCTGAGGCATACGAAGATGGAATCAGGTCAGCTGTAATAACTGAAAACCAACTAGCCGAGTGTCTGTTTTTTGCCTGTGAACCAAGAATACTCCTCAATGTCTCATACTCCTTTTTCTGGACTGACACTCCTTTGGCCTAGGACTTTCCGTGCTTCAATAGCGGAGGTACGACAAGTGAAAATGACGCCGCAACGATCTGAAGTTGGTCCCACCGTTTTGGCTCACCCTGTACATTAATTAGAGTTTTCTTTCAATTTGCTGTCAGGTAGAAACAGTGATGATGCGAGGTATAGTCTATTGACGTTTCGGATGATAAGGGCACATGAAGTACTGAAGTGGTGAAAGTAAGTGGTCTTGTCAGACTGCATGCTGAGCTGACGGTGCTAGGATGTCATGGACTGAAGTAATGACGGGGTGCAGGTGATCTTGTACAGACTGACTTTTTTTCAGCGCGAGAAGTCGAGCCGCCATCTAGTCGTTCTTCGCCAGGTCGGTCTCGACTCGGCAGGTACCTACAAGTGCGAGGTTTCGGCAGAGGCTCCCAGCTTTCGGACTAAGTCTGCCCATCAGGATATGGTTGTCGTGGTGCCGCCTTCTAAGGTCGAGATTCACGGGATGCAGCCGAAATACAGGGTGGGCGACACCGTCAACGTCACGTGCATCTCCTACAAGTGAGTCGACGACTTCCCTACGTGTGCCCGTACGGATAACACTGAGACGTTGTCCCCCTTTAGGTCCGAGCCTGCAGCCTCCCTAGTTTGGAGGGTCAACGAAGAGGAGGTCAGCTGAACAGCTAATTTTACGTTGTATACGTGTAACGAAAATGACCACATTCAGGTGAGCTCTCAATTTGAATCGTTCGTGGATCACGACCTGCATTGGAACCAGAAGTATCGGGATGACGACTGGGGAGACCTGAGGAAAAGTGAAGAGGGAAGAAGAGGCCGAGGAAATGGCAGAAATGCTTACATCGCTTCTCAGCCTAAGGTGCCTTTGGATGGGTCCTCTCTGACTTGACTTTTTAGCTGACCAGTACAGTAGGAGAAAGGTTCTCATGTATTCTAGGACACTTGAGAGTTTTTGATATTTTCACTGTCTCCCCCTCTTCTGTCCGAAATCCAATTTTCTTAAGAAAACTTGGTGACCCGAGGGAAAAGAAGACCCCCCAGACAAATTGCTATATGTAACTGCTAGGCAGTCATAACCTCGTCATGACATTGCGTGCTGGTTACATCAGACGACGATATGAAGGAGCAAAACTTGCACGACCACTAGTCTATGGGTAGGAAAGCCCAGCTATCAACTTTAGGACGTTTTGGGAGAGTTGACTGACAAATTGCCCCTCAATTACATGCAGTGGTCACGCCCTCATATTTAAGCTCATCGATTATTCACGCTCGCGCATTCCTCCTTTTTTTGTTTAGTACGAGTCGTACATGAAACATTACAGCAGCGCCTGTGACAACTTTGGGACAGTTATGTAGGCAGGTAATTCAACCCTGAAACCATTAACAAGTCATGAGAATGAGTCGGAGGAATTCCGACTGAACAAACATGGCTGAACCGCGGGACATTGGGGTTTGATGAGGGTGCACGGGTTGCCGAGTCATTCTTGCTGCATGTGTGCTCTTTTTTACACTCACCCACCCCTCTCTTGGCATCTTCAGCCTCAACTGAAGGCGGATCTTCACGAGTTCAACCCCAAAGTCGAGGACGACGGAATGGAGACTGCCCAGCTCGGCCTCAGCTTCGTGGTTCAGCAGAGACACGTCCACAGTGGACTCCAACTTGAGTGTACGTCAAGGTGAGGATGTGCGACGAGGCCCTGATAGGCGAGGCCTCCCAAACAATTCTTATTCCTTTCCAGCATTGGCAGCGTCTACTGGCAGAGCATCCAGGAGAAGAGCCCGGTCGGCTCACGTGAGCAGCCTGCAGTGTCAGGAACGTGGTGGACGTCATCGACAGGAGCCTCAGAAGCGAGAAGTATGCACATGAGTACAGGGTGCAGAAGCCATGTTATCGCATCCACTAAACTTTTTTTATATTTAACTCTGGCTGTATTTGAAACTGACATTTGTCGTACGTCTGCCCTTCAGCTGCAACTTTTATTTGTACTCCCTCTGTTCCGAAGTGTTCGATATGTCCTTTTTTTGTGCTCCAATGTAAGTGTCCGATATGGTAGCTGCTTGGAAATGACCTTTTATCAGTGTTTCATTCATTTTTTTGTTTATTTCTTGCAATTTTCTCTGCAGGTGAAACTTTTGGATAATCGGCCTGGATTAGATGGACATCGTAGTAAATTTTCAAGGTCCACAACTCAATATTTTGATCACAGCTGGTGATTCCTTCCGGCAGTCGGAAAAGAGGCATTTCATTTTTGAGTGTATTGTGAGTATTCAATAAGTCTACCTCCAGATTAGGATTGACATGAGTGGTCCCCCCCTCAAAAAAAACAGAGACAAAGGTCAACCACTAGATCACTTTCAGCCAAGCAGATTTTAATTACCGATGTCTAGTGCAATAATCCAACCAAAAAATATGAAATCGGACACTTTTTTCGGAACGGAGGAAGTAAATTTTTGCTGAAATCATGGCAAGAAGTGAAGGGAAGAAGGTAACAGAAAAAAAGGGTGTTTGATCTGTGCCAGGCGCAACTGCGACTACGACCACCATTATTGACGTCTCTCACCAGACCGTCTAGTGTGTCACAGTGACATGTGGAATCACTCGGTCAGAAGTGACGAAGCCCAAGCGCCCGCCCGCCGGCAAGAAGGGGACTGTAGACTTCATGGAGCGGTTGGAGGGGGAAATTCACTCGCATCCAACGAGATCAATGAGGACATTTGCCAGGGAGTTCAACTGTGATGAAAAGACAGTCTGAAAAGCTGCGTCCGACCCGGGGATGGCCTGCTACACCCTCGTGAAGACCATGGAGAGAATTGAGAGCAGCAACCGGCTCATCACCTGGTTGAAGCACCTCAGGTCCATTGTCCGCAACTTCTCGGACAGACAGATTAGATGCGCTCACGCGACAATTTGCCTCCCGCACCCTGTACACACACCTCCACCAGACACCCACCCCTAGTAAAGAGGTATCAATGTTTGATCTTAAGAAACTTCATTTGTCCCGCTCAAGGGAGATTTGGAGCTTTTGCGCATACCGACTGGAATGCAACAGTCACGGAACTTTGAGCTGGTTCAGACCCTAGTGCACTTTTAACGGTGTGCATCCATCTTGCATACATGCAGAGCTCCGATAGCCATAAGCTTATTGGCAATGCATTGGGAATACTGAATCATATCGTCTTTTTTTTCCAGGTACCCCACTGGGATACGCATTATTGCTATTGGTCCAGCTCAGCACCTGGCTCATTCCAAGTTGAACGGAGAACACTATAGCAGATAAGAAGAGAAGAAAGACACATGTTGAAACAACCAAAGAAAAGTGACAGCGTGGAACGTTGAGTTCGGGGTCATTGCGCGTGCATACATCTGATCCAACATAGATACTCATGCGAATGCAGTGTGTAAGCAAGAATCTAGACGGGAATGTGAACAGGAATCGTCAACCCAAGTAAGACACGAGTTTGCCAGAAAATTTGGACAGGCACACCTCAATTCTCCCTTCCGCGCGTCTTTATACGCACGAACGTGCATATAGTCGAGCCCGAAATGATTCATATTCTCCGCCTTGGATTTCGATATTTCCCTTGTTTTCTCTTCACAGTTGTTAATTTCTCACGCATTGCAAAATGACAGCAACAGGTGATAAACAAAGGTAAGAAAATGGTGCCTAATCTATACATCTACGTAATGTACTGAAAGCGGGGATATACGTATCACATATACCGTATGCTAGTGCGTCGCACTGTTTAGCATGGCAGCCAGAGGGCCGCATGACATCATGACCGATGGCTGCCATGCCCAGCAAGAGGTGTGTATTGGCCACACACGCAGTGGGAATTTGTAGTTTAATGCCATGAAGCGCTAAATGAAGTGGCCTTTTCTAAACGTAGTTTCCCAATGTGTCCCGGTGATTGAAGGAAATGTCGTACATTGTTGTGTGTATTTTCCTCATGAGCATTAAAAAAAGGGAGCAATATACAGAAAAGCGGGCCAGAAAAAGAGGAAAGATGTCGAAAGCAACAATTTCATCGACTGCAAATTGTACATCTCCCTTGCTGAGGCTGAGGTCCTGGCCAGTCCGCGGTCTGGGGTATATTGTCCTCATGCTCCCGGCCTCGCACAACATGCGTCATAGGGCCTCGGACGGGTCAGCAGCCACCTCCGTCAAAACACGACGTTTATGCTAGAGCACTGCCGCGCTCTACAGCAACATGGTTTTCACTAATTTTCGTCACTTCTCGCCCTCACCCGTGACCAGATTCTGACCCGACAAAAAATGGGGAAAAACAGCAGCAACTTGCTGTTCTCGCCATAATTATTACCCTTTCTTGGCGGCAAGTATTGAACTACATAATTCTGCATTTTCATGGCCAAAAGTGTGCAATATGCTACAGTGACACACGCTCATAAGGATCACTGTTTATTTCGGGAGTTGGGGCTGTCCGTGATTAGTTGACATTCTAGAAGACATCTAAAGTGTACAAAACTTTGCCATACTCAATTTCATCTGCCATTTCTACGGCACGGGCATAAGTATCTGCCGTTTATGAGGGCCATTTTGTCCAGCCCCAAAGTGACTCTGGTAAGCGTGTTCTACTGTGTACTTTTTGCAAAAGTTTGGTGCGAATATTCTCTACTCCTCTTTCTAGCACCCTGAAAACATTTCAGGGTGCTAACATTTTAACATTTCTCTTGACAGGCTAAGGCTAATTGCAAATTTTGTGCCAATAACATTGAAAAAGTTAAATCATGGGTAATTATCAAAAAACCATTGCGTTAACTTACTCATTCCCTCCCGGTAAAGGGCCTTCAATGAACTTGATGACCCTTGGGCAGTTTGATTTCCCTCGGCTTCACCACGGGGAATCAATTCTGCCCTCAAGTCCCATCTTAGGCCCATAAAGTGCTACTTTACAAGGAGGGAATATAAGATTGATGGACGCGTAAGGAAAGTGTTCAGGTACTTGATCACGATAGAGCTTAAAGTGCTGCGAACACAGCAAAAACAGATGTAAAAAATGTCGGCTCATGCAAAAAAGTGTTCACTACCACATCGAGAGCTTCTCTACATCTCGTACGCGCTAGATCGAGAGTCTAGTGGATTAACATCGGCTCAATATCTCTTGACAAACTTGATGCAGCCTCCATCACCTGCGATCACTGGACAAAGGTGTATTTTCTTCCCTGCTTTGGACAAACAGCAGAAATCTAAGAAATGCACATTTCTCTGTCTTTCTGACTCACCTGTTGTTGCTCGACAAATGGAGGGGTGTGAATGTCCTCTACTATCTATAACTCTAAGTCTATAACTTCTATTTCGAGCTTACAGCAGATTGGTACGTCATTTATGCTGCTGTGAGCCATACCAGCGCCACCCAGAGTTAGATGCACCGCATGCGTAACATTCGGTGTGCCGCAACTTTAAAACTAAAAAGAACTCTGGTGTTAGGGGCTCAAATGTCTCAAATGATCTATTAGCCAATGATACGGATATCCATTCTTCTCGATAAGAATCTGTGCTCTGAGAGGAAAGACGTAAGGCCTACTTATGTGACAGACCCCCAGTATTGCCGGAGGATATTAAAATAGGAGAAAACCAGGACAGAATAGTCCATTCGTCGGTTCAAAATGATGTCAGTAAAGAAGATGGAGCATCACGGGCCCAGAAGTGCTCCTCCAGGATCTGGCAGTGCTCAAGAACAAGATCCAGACCGACCAAGTCATTTCTCCGGAGTTTGCCTCAAAGACGGCGAAGAAAAATACACCCTGAAAGTCCTTACAGCTGATGATGGCTGCTGGAAGCTACTCAAGCCCAATTGATTCGAAAGTTCCATCACTAGTAGTATATACTTAAGCTGCAAAAAATGCTAAGCCTGTTTTTCCGGACCCATTAGTTTTCAAGATCTCCAAGTTCAAAGTTTCCGCTCACTGAATGTTGCGCAAACTATATTGATTAATTGTGAAGGCACGATTGAAGTTCGATTGAAGACTCATCATGCCATCAAAAAGGATAAGGGAGGGTTAGAGTTTATAATAAAATACAATGTGTTTAAATTAGTTAAATACACTTTGAGATGGAGCTGTGAAAACGAGACAAGACGAGAAAGCAGATTGTTGAGTGCAAAATTTTTGGGTTAAGTGTTTTTTTCAGTGGTAGAAGCAAAAATTTAGAGATTATTAACTTTTTACCTCGCATATATGCCAGACCAGATTGGCGTTTGCACAACAGAAGGCACTCAAGCTTCATCAGATTTAGTTAGGCTTGGTCGTACTCAAACTCACTTGGTCGTTCTTCTCTGCGAAGAAACAACGAGATCGAATGACTTCAGCTGATATTAGTGTATTACAGGGTTGGGCAGAAAAACGGTTACAAATAAATTATATTATAACAATTTTAGTACACAGCAAATTTTTAAAAAAATACCATTAACCAGAAGCTACCATAAATCTACATA
>JAAUXU010135136.1_pt1 | contig 40973 bp, 43 predicted proteins | sample 7278151 | NCBI WGS metagenome assembly JAAUXU01 (sample SAMN14350113, study PRJNA611818) | marine sediment metagenome | isolation source: surface marine sediment (1.8m) | place: French Polynesia: Moorea | collected 2018-08
CCCCCCCTTCATGGCAATAAGGTTTTACTACACAAGTTCAATACACAACCAGATTTTGACATCCCTGTGACAAAGTCGTAAAAGCATTTTGTTTTTAGTTGCATTTGACTGCAGTGTCTCAGTTTTGCATGTAACAAGTAACTAAGCAGGTCCACATGAAATTTTGTAGTGTTGACCTAACATCCTTGTGTCTAAACAACTTTGAAGGCAGAGAGGGGACTCAAAAAGTCACTTTTTTTCATTCCATTTGACTGGAAGGTCTTCAAGTGGATTCTGTCTAGGACGCCGGAAGAGACAAAAAAAATTGCCCTAGCCCAATATACAGGTGTGCAGTCCCACTCATATGTCATACACGTACACTGACAATCATGTCATGCATTTACACATAACGCACAGTCACACTTTTGGAGACGTGCACATATGTCCTCCATGTCTTACCTATACCGGGTCGCACTGTTCCCGCCATAACAGATACACATCCCCAGATGCACTGTCATACACTCACTGACACTCATGTCATGCATTTACACAGACGCAGTCACACTTTTCGTGTCATGCTTCGGCACATAGTCACACTTAACTTGTCCTGCTTTGCTACGTAGGCACAGTTACAAAGCCACGCATGTACACAGTCACACTTCTCATGTCATGCATATGCACATGCACTCAGTCAGCGTCTTGCGTCCGCAGATGCGCAGAGTTACGCTGTCACACGCACACACTCACACTCATGTCATGCATATGTTCACCACTGATGTCATACGCAGAGTCCCCGGGGCTCTGCTGCCAATTGCCACGTATGTACACATACACAGTCATACACTCACACTTGCGTCACGCATATACACGCTGGTGACGCAATACGCATGTGCAGTGCCACACACATGCACAGAGCCGGAGTTACAATGTCATCAGCAGTCTTCAAAGTCTCATTGAGTGAGCCCAGGAAGAAGAAGAAGAAAAAGAGCATCTAAATATGCAGACACCTCTGGTTTTTGCTCCTGTTTGCTTGCCAGAGGCCTCAATTTCCAGCTGCTTGTTATTTCCAGCTTTTTTTTCCCTCTGCCTCCCTGGATTTCTTGCTGCTTATAAGCTCGGGCCTTGCTTTAATTAGCACCTGACCTCTTTCTCTCTTCGCAGATGCCTTGAAACGCTCGGCTACTCGTTAATATCTCCTTCCTTCTCTCCTTCCTCGCTCTGTTAAATGTGCGCTTTCGCGTAAATAAATAATGAATGCCGGCTGTTCTGCCTCCATTTCTCTCTCTACAGGGTGCAGCAGCTACAGGGTGCAGCAGCAGCAGCAGAGGCGTTTTAGGATGATTACGACTGTGAAGGGGCATAATTTACCGGGAGTTGAATATCCGATGCTTTACATGAGGTCACGTGGAAAATGAGGCTGGCAGGCAGGCTGGCAGGCAGGCTGGCAGGCAGGCTGGCAGGCAGGCTGGCAGGCAGGCTGGCAGGCTGCTACCGTGTGAATCACAGCAATGGGCTTTCATTCTTAATATATGTGTTCTCTCTTGCACATACATGACTCAAGGTGAGGAAGGAGCATTTCGGGCATTTCTGTGCAGCAATACATAGAAAATTGGGCTCATTGACATAAGAGTCAGCATTTCTAAATATAACGAAGGCATATTCCCTCCACTAGAAGAAGGAAAAGTGTATGAATCAAACGTCGCCCAAGCTTAATCTTTCGTGTATATATGTAGAGAGACCTCTCTGTTGTCTGACGTACAGCAGGCACAGTGGAAGCTATATCTGCATAAGAAAGTTGTCTTTGGTTGCCACAAGGCTACCACACAATGGCTGACCCCATTGTTTATTGCCTATGACCCAGAGAGGTCATATTGTGAGATTTTAATGGTGAATCTGTCCATTGGAAACTTCCATTTTTCAGTCAAAATCTGCCCGGGCTACCTTTTTGGCGGGTGCACCTGCTAGTAATGCACGATGTGGGCATGTTTCTATTCAAGCTTCGACTGCGTAGCTTCAAAAGAATGCCTCAGTAGTCGACTTTTTAAGGCTCCAAGACTTTATTCCAGTCGTGATCGTTGTTTGGGCTTCCTCCTTCCACTCCTGCTTTGTGGACTACGAGACTAATAATGTGGCCGCCGCCGCCGTGGTGGTGGTGGTGGTAATGGCGAGCAGCCTCAGCCACCGCCACGTCCGCGCGTTGAGGTCGCCAATCCGTCCGACCTCGGTGGTTTCTCTCTCCGGCTTTGGCAGGGAAGTGTGAAAAATGGAATGGGCTCGCACTCAAAATGGATTATTTACGTGTCTTTCTTCTTCAGGGCAAGGCGAAATGCTAATCAGAAAAGATTCATCTAAGAGGGGGGCGAGGCCGAAGACACAATCGCAGGGTATCCTCCGGGGAGGGAGACTATGGGGGGGGGGAGTGAGACGTCGTCATTTGGCGTGATGGATCTCCTGTTCCAAAAAAAAAAAATGGGGATGGCTGCCCAAGAGTCCATTCAGTCGTCTTGGGTTCCTCCCTCCCTTCCTCCCTCCCCCCCCCCCTTTTGCTCACGAATAGTTTTAGTGCGTAACCATCCCTAGAGATCTAGAAACCCCATTACTACTTACTTATGTAGTCCACACCCTGGTTTTTTCTCTTCATGCTCGTGAGGCTCGTAAATAATTTCGGTGGAACGAAAATCCCGGAATTACGAGAGCTTCCGAATGATCGTGACTGCTTTAAAGGTCTGAGGCCTTCCGCGGGGCCCAGATCACGTGATGCAAATCGCTTCTTTTTTTTCACACACGCCCTGAGAGATGGTGACAACTGTAATGGGCCCAGCAAGGCCCACTTAACACATTTGTCTTGTCTCCTACGGGCCTTCTTTAATTGGAGACAGATCGATTATCAGCCTCATTTCTTTTTTGGGGAGGGGGGACAGGATTGTCTCTATTGGCTGCAGGCGCACAGTGGATTAATCAATAGGAGGTATTTTTCTTCCCCTTCTCTCTCCCCCCCCCCTTGTCTCAGGAATGGGCCAATAAACATGGCTTTTCCTTGTTCAGTGAGCGATATTTCATGGCACTTTATTTAATTTCACCGCGATAAAGGACTGAGCTGGAGCGCTATTTAGCGGCAGTAAAACGACGCTGAGAATGTCTCTGCGAGTCACATAAAGATTGGTCGTCCACACAGCCAGAGTTATGTTCATGGGCTTTTGTGGAGGAGGAGGAATGTTTGAGGAAGCGTTTGAACAAGGAGAAATGGGTTGACTCTTTGAAGGCCTCACTTATTGGGCACCCGCTCATTTTTCATTTGCGCACTTGACTCTGCAAAGGCTTCGTTATGCACGGAACCCCCCAATTACTGCACTTCCCTCGGCGGGATCGTAAGTGAAAGGAGAGAAATTTATGATCTTCCAGACAGGCTCGGGCCTAAAATCCATTTACTCAGCAGGGAAATTGGAGAGGAGTTACTTAATTTCACAGGTGGAAAATAGAAAAAAAAAATGGCTTCTTCTACACGGGGCAGCCCAACGTGGCCCCGGCCAACCAGGCCCCCGACGACTTCACCTTGAAGAGCGGGAGAATTTGTGATTGCCAATTAGCAGAAATCCGAGAATTCCTCCGTTGCCGGAATCGTCGCGATAAAATATGAGAGCTTTATAGCCAGACTTTTTCTGGCCTGAGTCGTTGAGGAATCTCAGGAAATTTAGACGTCAATAAAGTTTGGACAGCTGATGATGTGATTACCGCACTCTCCCTTTATGGCCCTCCTGCCTTAGTAATGGCCTGAGAGATTTGGCAAATCTGTTCTCACCATCGGCTTTATGTATTCCTGATGGAAACGATAAATAAGTGATGAATAAGCGGAAACTCTGAGAAGCAACGAGAAACACTTGGTAAAGGCCTCTTTGGCGGCCTAGCAGATTTGGCACTATAAAAAGTCCGGCAGCCACTCCGGCAGGCAGGCAGGCAGGCAGCCAGGCAGGTAGGCCTACCAAGACAGATCAAGCCTCGTGACGCTCAAGAAGAAAAGGCAAACACCAGGGTCGTGCCTGCAATTGATGGAGTTCTGTGTTTGGATTCTGACCGAGTCAATCTCCGCAGGAGGCGGGCGGAAAGGTCAAAAACCCAGGAATTCCTCTGCGCCGTCAAGATCCACAAGACCCCTCACGTGGCAGATAAAGAAAAAGGTGGAAAATGTGCATTTTGATGGAGGCTCCGCTCAGATACAGAAATAAATGAATGCTCGCGGTCCGCAGACAGAGCGATAACATCTTCGTTGGACGGATCTGCTGCGGCCACCTCGGAAATTACGTAAGAACAGGACGTCATTTCCAGCTCCATTGGCTGGCGTCGACGTGCAAAATGCCCGGGATGCGGATTTTGCGTGCAGATTCCGCACGTGCAACACTGCCGACAGGACGGAGAAACCCCCTCAAGCTTGGTCTGGATGCAACCCGAGGAACACAACTTGTGTCTTGGTGGGGAGGACAAGATTTAAAAAAAAGAAGCAACTTTGGCATTTCCACTGCACCAGAAAACCAGTTTTGTCTCTATAGACAAAGAAGGAGCTCGCAGTATTGTCTTCACAGCCCAGAATAAAGACCAATTTCGTCTTTGACGTCGAAAATCAAGCCCAATTTCGCCTTTGTCGACAAGACTAACGTCCAGTTTTGTCTTTCCCGTCAAGAATGCAGCCCAAATTTGTCTCTCTCATCAGGACTGAAAACCAAATTTGTCTTTCTCGTCACCAATAAATGCCAATTTCGTCTTTCTTTGTTGCCGAGAAAGAACGAACCCCCCCCCCAGTCTTGTGCCACAATGGCGAATTCCCCCTGCCTATGTTCTTACTTCAAGTCCGCGTGCGGCCTCGCCACCGTCTCCTTCCTCACCTGCTTGGTCTGGGTGGTGCCACAGCCTGTGGTAAAGTGTTCCAGCTTTCACGCGTCTGGCACGAGTGTCCAACAACACTTCGTCATGTTTGAGTAGTAATCATCCGCCGCCCAACCATAAACCTGCACTTTAGGCCTAGCGAGAGAGGCCCGCAAAAAATAGATGCCTCCTCACGCGCTCGCATATGCGCAGGTAGATGAAACGTCCTGCAGCTGAGGCAGTAAAAAGACCTCTCTAGTTGCACTCCTTTAACGACGCTGCACGCGTTAAAGTTGGCCAAAAAGTCATCTTTTGTGCAAAACTGAATTTGTTTGTCGGAACCACTTTGGGGGGGGGGGGACTTTTCTGACGGACAAATTTTACGGCTTGACTGAGATGACTGACAAAAATGGGACTTCAACTCTTTCTGTGAATCTCCTGAGGTATCTGGGCGAGGAGGAATCCGCAGGGGAATCCCCCTCACCTCTCCCGCAGATGCGATCTGCCCCGGCAACCAGAAGAAGGAGGCGGCGGTCGACAACGCCACAGTTCATAAGTTCTTCGAAGTTGCATGATGTTGCTTTCTGTCATCTGCTTCAGACATAACTCTTTTTCCACTAATTCTGCTCAGCGATGATCCAACCCAGCAGGAATGCAGGGCCCAGTTGTGTACGTCCGTGTGCGTGCGGGTGCTCCAGAGGCAGTAGTAGGTGACAGGTGATCTGAAGGTGAAACACCAATATATGTGTACACACAGCTCGAGTGGAGTCAGCTGAAAGTAACGCAACGCTCTTCATCTGACAGCACTTGTTCAACGGGGAACGCTCTCTTGCCACGGGAGTTGCTCGTCCACCACCGGACGTGAATCAGCCACCGATTGGACGATGACGAGTTTAGCCTAAGCAGGAGTGGGGGGGGGGGGGACACGGTCAAAAAAAGGTCCTCAGTAGTTGTAGAAGTGTCCGTTCCGATCCCACCCACCCACACACACACAAAGCCACCTCGAGGCCGGACCCTTGGGGCACGCCAACTCCTCCATCAGGGACAGCAGCAGCATCAGAGACTTCAACGCAAGTGCAGAGACATTCTTCCCATGCTTGACATGTCGTGACATGGACACGACCGATCACTGACTGGATTCCAGAGGCCGAAACTTGTCACAACGTCAGCGACCTCGAATAAAGAGATGGTTCTTAGGGCTCCCATTTCAGGTTTCACCTGTGCTCCAAGGGGAGCAACAGCTTTGACAGTTCATCAGTCTGCGTCAGCTTTGGCGCATTTATGAAAAACAGCAAAACAATGATAGAAATGAGCGCGAAAATTTTGAAACAGTTTTCAAGTCGTCGAGTGTCATTCTGACAAGTCCCTGATTCATCATCTCACCCACTCTGGCTAGGCTGGCCGCGCACAAAGGGTCCAAAGACTTATAAATACCGTCACTCACGCTAAGCGATCAATGCCACGAATCCGCCACTTCTTCTTGGTGACGATGCTGATCGCAGGTCTCTTGCCCGGCGACAAATGCTTCAGCGCGGGCATGGGCACATCCATCACTGGCAGCGTCAAGTCCGCTGGCTGGAACATCAAAAACTGGATCTGGAGTTCGGTGAAGTGGGCAGTCAACTGTCAAGGGCCCTGGTCCAGGACATCTTCGGCCGGCGCCATCAGCGCTGCCCGTCAAAGGCCAGCTCAGTGATCGCTTTGACGAGGTCCGACTCAACCAGACCGCCGTCCGCTCCAGATGACGCACACACCGGAGAACTGCCAAGGGAACACTACTTCCGAAAAGATCAACCAGGAGCTGCAGTTCCCTCACGTCCCTGGTGGAAGTCATTCGCATCATGACGTTCACTTGGTTCAGTGTACTCGTCCACTGTCTCGTCCTCTCCCTCTGTTGCTGCTACTGCAGGACCAAGGGCGACCTCCATCGGGTGAACGAGCTGGAAGCAAGGGTGAAGTCCAGATTGGCCGTAGACGAGGTCAGGAGCGAGAGACGCTGCACGCGCGGGGAGAGCTCGTCAAGACCAGGAAGAAGGAGTTCATGCAGCTGCTGGGCGGAGGCCGGTTCACAGGGCCCAGCACGTCTTGTCAACAGTAGGGATGGATCAAGTCTTTAAACTCGTGATATTCGAACTCGCGAGTATAGTAGGGGTGGATGGAGTCTTAGACTTGTACTTGACCCATCATACTGGACTTGTACTCAAAAGACATTGCGACTCAGACTACCTCAAGTCTGACTACTATCTCGAGTCTAGCGGAAGCGGCTAAATTTAGAATCCTAGTTTGTCTCAAATCCAACCTGAAGTGAAGTGGTGCTTTGTAATAGAGATTCAAGAGATTCTCAGGCAGCTTCATCTATTCAGTAGGATCAAAATTTGTCTGAACGAGACTCAATAGGACTCAGCCCTCTCCAAAACTCTATCCTGATACTCGACTTGTACATGATGCTTGACTCGTACTCGACTCGTACTCGAAGAAAGTGGACTCGATCCACCCCTAGTAAATACCGACGTGTGCGTGTACAACGTAGATCCTGAAGTAACGCGTTTTCTCCACGCACCAAGATCTTCTAGTTGACCACATCGGAGGACCACGGCTCGGTGGCTGGACGCTTGTCCCATCAACAACAAAGCCAAGACCGATTTCGATTGAAGACGCGACCGGAAACTCGCCAAAGTTCTCTACTGCGGTCTTCCTCATGTTTCCGCCGCACGGGCCTCCAGTGGCCCTCGGCCCGTTCGGGGACAACCTCGGGCCCGCCCGGATTCTCTCTGCCCGCACGTTAACGGAAGCCAATGCCGGCCACGTCCCACCGGCTCTCCTGTACGCCGGGTCGCCACTCAAGTTCTCGTGCTCTTCGCGACTGCACTTCACCGGGCCGTTCAACCATCGTACTCGCTCGACAATTACGATGACCAACGAATCTCCGGTGATGCGAGTCGCCTTCAAGGTCAAGTCGACGGCGTCCAAGGGTCGCATAGCTGTGAAACCGCCCAAAGGCGTGGTAGAGCCCGAGCAGACGGTCACGGTCCACTTCACGCTGATGCCGGTGTCCCTGCTGCCCGACTGCATCCCGCCCAGCTACCGCTTGCGCATCGAATCCACCTGCATCGACCGCACCTCTGTCGACCTCGACGAAATATTCAGTGGCAGAGACGAGCAGGAAATCACTGTGACGAAGTTCAATCTCGTCTATAACATGCCGATGTCGAGCACCAAGGAAATCTCACCCAAGGAGCCCAGTCACAGAGCAGTAGGAGGTGGCGGAGAGGGACACGACGAACAAAACTGGAACGATCAGACCCAGGTGCAGCCGGCTCTGAATGCCGATGGAGGCCTCGTGGACCAACCCCAGGGAGCAGTGGCAACTGAATATGGTGAGTGGGGTTACACGGCCAGCGGCAACGACCCGGTCGTCAATAACGATTGGAATAACAACAACAACAACCACCACCGGGTGATCAACAGTGACGGGGGAAACAACAACCACGTCGGCAACAGTGACTGGGAAAACAACCAGGCCGTCAACAGTGACGGGGGAAACAACGACTACGTCGGCAGTAGTGACTGGGAAAACAACAACCCGGTGGCCACAGAGGGCTGGTGCAACGTCGGGGCGAACCAAGACAGCGGATGGGGACTCGGAAAGGAAGATGAGGTGAGCAACAAGGAGGCCCCACCGCACGTCTTCCGCGCGGACCTCAGGGATCTTTGCCTCGTTGCTTCGCTGATCTTCTCCTTCGGTATGATCATGGGGATGATTGTCCTCTCTTTTCTCAAGAGCTAAACGAAATAAGAGAGCCTGCACTTTGGTACCGATAGCCTTGTCGGTAAGGATTGTTGTCAAAACAAGGCCACTGTCCACGAACTTGATCTTTGAATGCTGAAGTGCAGTACAGTAGATCCTTCAGAGTCACGTTCAGTTAAGATGTCATTTGTAGCGGGTGTATCTGATGAGTGTTCGGTGTGTAAATACATATAAGAGCAGAATAAGCCCCTCAACGTACGAGCACCCACTGTTATGTTATAACAACAGTCTCATTTGCGTCTTTGTGTATATATCATTTGTGGATTTGTCTGCAGTTTTTACAGTCAGACAAGCAACTGAGTTGGTCAACAGCACCTTTGGACTCCGGAGATAACGACAATGAGGCCAACTCGCAGGCTAAGATAGTCTTGAGGTCCTTTTTCCATCAAGACCACGAATATGGATCCTTCGACGGTGCGAAATTACCTGTTGCTCTTGCTAGCCGCGTACCTCTTCTCCATGAACCAGATGGGGGCCGGCCTCAAGTTGATCGTGTGGACTGCAGTATGGCTGAAGACGGGCGGGTCGCACTGGCTCTACCTGTTTAGGCACACGGCCAAGAGGGACCTGGCGTTAGTTCTGGCGAGCGGAGTTCTTGTTCGGGCGTCTAACTGTTTCATGGTCTAGGCTGTTGACCCGAGGCCTCCCGTTCATCTTTCGCATCGCATTGGTGAAGCGCCGGAACCTGAACCTCCTCTGTGTCTTCCGTCAAATGGTGAAGGAAAACCCCAACAAGATCATGTTCGTCAACGCGCTGGACGACAAGGAGTGGACTTACACTCAGGCAAGATGGCGGGCGTGAATGTCGTGTCTTTCGCCATGGGGACAACGCACAGTAGCAGCATGTTTGTTTGCCGCAATCTATCGCTTTTGACAGATTGAAGAGTACAGCAACAGCGTGGCCAACTTCATCTACCAGCAAGGCTACAAGAAGGGCGACACCATCGCACTCTTTATGGAGAACAGGCCAGAGCACGTGGCCATTTGGTGAGGCTCCCAAAAATTGCTTTGACGCCATAAATTCATAATTCGCCGGCACTTCCTCAGGCTTGGCATGGCCAAGGTAGGCGTGGTCACTGCCCTCATCAACTACAACTTGAGGAAGGACGCGCTCATCCATACGATCGAGGTGGCCAGCTGCAAGGGCATCATCTACGGCCTGGAGTTGGAAGACGGTAAACAGGATGTCTTGACCATTGAGTCGTTGGTGAGCAGCGAGCTTGTCCGTCCTGTGGAGGCAGGACTACTTTCGGCAAGCGCTGCAACTTCATAGGGAAGGAAGAGTAATAACTTCTTCGTTCTCGGTTGACAGCGGTGAAGGAAGTTTTGCCGACCCTGAAGAAGTCGGAGCCGAAATTTCGCTCCTTCTTCAGTCGATCCGGGTCGTCCGTTGCCGATTCTGTGTCGGCCCTGATCGAATCATCCGTGGACTTCGACGTGTCGGTGGAAAAGTGCAGCTCCGGCCCGGAGCCGAAGAGCGTCGCCCGGTCCATCAGCGTCAACGACCCCTTGTTCTACATCTACACTTCCGGCACGACTGGGCTCCCCAAAGCTGTCATCATCAAGCACATTCGTCAGCTGTTCGTGGGCATAGCCGCCATCTACACTTGCGGGTTCCGCCGTGACGACGTGATCTACTGCCACCTGCCCTTGTATCACTCGTCGGGCAGTCAACTGGGCACCGCGCCGGCTTTTTTCTACGGCGCCACCACCATCATTAAGCGCAAGTTCTCGGCCTCGCAGTTCTGGTCGGACTGCATCAAGTACGACGTCACGGCAAGTATTGCTTGGTGCTCACCCATTGAACAGGCGTCTCAAGACATGACTCACGACTTTCTTGCAGGCTACCCAGTACATTGGCGAGATCTGTCGCTATCTTCTGAACAGAGCGCCCAGTCCAGAGGAGCGTCAACATCGTGTTCGCTTGGTCTTCGGCAACGGACTCCGGGCCCAGATCTGGAGGGAGTTTGTGACAAGGTACTAGACTCGACAGCTCGCCCGACAGCCGCCCGACGTGCTCTGCACATACCCGCAGGTTCAACATTAAGGACGTGGCCGAGTTCTACGGAGCCACTGAGGGCAATTCCAGCATACTGAATATCGAGAACAAGGAGGGCGCCGTCGGGTTCGTCTCGGTCACCGTGCCTGCGTTCTTCCATGAGTGGTTGCTGCCTCTCTACGTGGTGAAGGTGGATCCGGAGACCGGAGAGCTGCTCAGAGGCCCTGACGGACAATGCATCGAAACCAGGCCGGGAGAGCCTGGGGAAATTATCGGAAAGATCGTGCGTGGTGACCCTGTGAAGGACTTCGATGGGTACCGCGACAAGGCGGCCACTAGCAAGAAGATCGCCACGGACGTCTTCAAGAAGGGCGACCGCTACTTCAGGTCAGGGGACATTTTAATCAGGGACGAGTTCGGCTGGCTCTTCTTCCAGGACAGGGGCGGAGACACTTTCAGGTGAGTAGCTCAGTTACCACTAATGAGATTCCAGCGTAAATCGGTATCCCGGTCTATCCCAGGTGGAAGGGCGAGAACGTCTCTACTCTCGAGGTGGAAGGCGTCGTCTCCCAAGCGCTGGAGCTGCAGGGTGCCTGCTCTTACGGCGTGCAGATCCCCAACAGCGATGGGCGCGCCGGAATGGTGACCATCCCGACGGACGAGAAAGAGGATGTCAACCTGGAGCAGCTCTACAAGGGAACTGAACTGAACTTGCCCGCGTACGCCAGGCCCCTGTTCGTCAGGCTGGCGCCGGAGCTCCCGCTGACAGGCAAGTCTGGACTTTCATCTCATGACTATTTGTCCTCATTTGGCGCAAAACTTGACCTTCAGGGACGTACAAGATGAAGAAGACCAAGCTGCAAGAAGAAGGGTTCGACCTGGCCAAGGTCAAAGACCCAGTTTTTTTCCGGGACACCAAGGTTGGATCCTACGTTCCACTGACTGAAGAGCTATTTCAACGGATCCAGTCTGGCCAACTTAGGTTGTAGATATCTTATGCTGACGTTCTGCCGATGATGCATGGTGGAAAAGCTTCATGAGTGTTGTTGACGAACACTTTCCATGAGTCGACCGAGCCTCGCAGCCAGTAACATTTCACTCCATGTTGCACTCGACGGAGGTTCTGTTCTTTCAGTTGTGTCTTTCCGCTCCCAACAACTGTTGTTGCCAAACCCTTTCTGCTCAATAAATCTGTGTGCGTTGGGGATCCTCTATGTTCCCAGATCAGTGATCATGCCTGTGCACGGGGACAAGTTCCTGTACTTTGCCTATGGCAGCAACCTCCTGACCAAGCGGATCCACTATCAGAACCCCTCGGCGGACCCCGTCGGGCCGGCGAAGCTCAAGGGATTCCAGCTGGAGTTCCGCTATCCCTCCACAGTAAAGATATGCGAGTTTGGCGTTAGTGATCCTCCTCCTGTGCAAAGTTGTGCTTTCAGAGGTGGCAAGGCCAGGCGGCCACCATCAACGAGAGCTTGAGCCACCACGTCTGGGGGATGCTCTGGAGGCTCAAGAACGAGCACCTGGAGACGCTGGACGATCAGGAGGGAGTGCACAGACACATTTATCAAAGATTCACAGTCAAAGTAAGCGCACACCGTGAAATGAGTGGCCGAGTCTCTCCTACTCGTGTTCCACCTTGAGGTGAAGCTGAAGGATGGCGGCGAAGAATACGAGGCTTTCACGTACCAAATCCGGCCAGAGAAGCTCACTCCACTCTGCGGCGACTGCCGGCCCAGCAGAATGTACAAGGACGTGATGGTCGAGGGCGCCAAGGAGCACGACTTGCCCGGGGAGTGGATACAAAAGTAATAGCTTCATGGTGCCCTTGAAGCCAAAGTTCAGCTGCTTCTGTTGCAGGTTAGAGGCTCTCGCCGACAACGGCTACCAGGGAGACGCCAAGGCTGGCCTGCCGTTCCACGTCAGGGACTAGTTTGCAGTTCGATTGCAGCCATTGCTGTCTTGTGGACACTTGCGAGACTTCATGTCTGCACCTACTCCACTGACCTCATGACTGTGACCTGAGCCGCGGGCGTCCCTCATGTGTCCTTGTGGGCATTTTAACTGGCTTAAAAACTTGTTACATTTTACAAACGTTTTTACACTTTTCGTCATTGTTGAAGATCATACCATAGTGAAGTGTGGTGTGAGCTTCAAGTCAGTGGAGTCAACAAAGTCGCAGCAAAGTGTTTGAGCTTAGGAAAAAAAAAAAAGTTGCGCACATTCTCCTCGAGGGTGATGCCGTTTTTTTCGTCCTGTTAGACGTCATCCAGATCAAAAACACGAGCGACCTCAACCTCTGCGCTCAGCGCACACCTCCCAGAGCTACTTCAACTTCTGCCCGGTGGATGACAGCGTCAGCAGCACCGCAGGAGCACCGCCAACCTGAAGGGGGCCGCTGACAAAGCCATATTGACTGGAGATCTTATACAAATTCTTAGAAGGTCGATAGCCTCGTGTCTGTCTCTGACCTGAACACCACGGCTAGCATGACTTCACAGACAAAATACCCACAAGGACTCGAGACGCGTCCGGCGGTCAAGTCCTGGCAGGACAAATCGAAGAGAAATCAAAAGACTCGAGCATCCACGAGGCCATGACTTAATGCTTATTTCTTTATCACGTTGCATGCACATTATTTTCTTCATAGGCTGGCGAGCAGCGGCAAAGACGACAAATTAGGTATTATTGCAGATGCAGCCGCCAAACAGGTGACAGGAGCAGAAGTTTGGCAGAAGTTAAAGGCTTTCATTAATAATTAAAAATTAAGTTTTTCTTCGAGGACTCGCCCTGGGTCATAAGCAGTCGTCAGAGCAAGTTGGAGTTAAATCAGGCCAGCCATTGTGCTGTAAACCTGCGACAACATAACACCATTTCCTCATAGGCTAACAGTGTTATAGCAAACAGTTTTTTTTAACGCGATCCCTAACTTGTTGGCAGCGTCACTTCTGCACTCGAGTGTACTCACACTCTAACCTGAACATGGAACGCGTCACTGAAGCAAAGATTGCACTGCTTTACTCCAACCCTCGTTGCAGACAAGGTCTCAACAGAGTAATCCAGAGGCTGCTGAAGGGGTAGACTTTATTATATCTAAGTTCGACGCAAGTTGCATTTGCACCGATCCGTCGGTAACGCAGCGGGTCAGATCCTCCCTCGGGTGCTCATGAGACGGTGTCTATACGCGTTTAGTTTACTGAGAGCAGGCGATTGCATGTGCCTGTCTGCAGCGGCACAGAAAGGTTGCGTGAACCTCTTGTTGAAATTCCGCCCTACTTCTTGTGCTTTGCTATCACTCTTTGCCACTTCTTGACTCCTGCCGTGACTATCTTGTCCAGGTTGTCCTGCCTCTGAGTGAGCCTCCTCTCCTCCACTATGGTCACCAGCTCCTCCACCATTTGTAGCAACTCCGCATTTGACAGTCTCAGCCTGGAAAATAAAATGTGCTTCCATGCACTAAGCATGTTTATACATAAGAGGGAGCAGAGTATTAGGATTTTTTCACGCCTCAGACCGCTTTCCCTCTTCCGTGAGTTCATTGTTCTCTCGTGTGAGGACGTTGTTAGCCTCTTCCAGCCCAGCCACCTTCAACTCCATCCGGTCGAATTCCACCTGGGGCACGACGCAGTCATACTGGTGGTGGAACGCGGCCAACTGTGCGTGGGCAGCTGTCAGGTCACGTTTGCTCTGGTCCAGTGCCAGACGCAGCACCACGGGGTCCTCTTGCTCCTTGATAATGTTCTGTGTGCAAGTATTGAACGCATGAGTGAAAATTACCCTCGGTGCGGAACTTCCATGAAGACTGGACTTCCTCTATGACAATGCATGCATGGGTCTTGCACACAAAGACGTTCCATATTGCTGATTTGAATGGAACTGCAAAGGCTGTAGGAACAAGATGGTGCACAAAAGGGTGGAACGCCACCCCCCGACACAAACCTTGTACTGACTGAACTCATTCTGCAGCTCAGCATATTCCTTGTACATGATGTTTTTGGCCTCTTGCTCCTGGTTCATCTTGGCCCTCTCCTCGACGAGCAACCGTTCCTGCTTTGTCAGCACCAAGGCCATTTCAGACTTTTCGCGCTCCAGCCGCTCCAATTTGCTTTGTGCATGTGCCAGGCGCGCCCGGTGGCGCAACTGCTCCAAGGCGCTGGGCTTGATGCTGGTGAGCTCCTCGGTGCTCTGGGTCACTTGGTCCAGTACGCTCTGCTGCAACTCGGTGTACTCCTGCAGGATTCTTTAGTGGCAAAGAAGTTGTAGAAGAAGAATTGGACCTACGCTGGGTGCAACAAACTCTCTTACTTCTTCTTCTCCCTGTCGGCAAAGGCTGCCTCCTTCTTGAGCTCCTCAATGGCGGCTTCGTACTCGGTCCGAACCCTGCTCAACAGGGGTCCGTACGTGATCAGTTTGACGGCAGCCTTGCCGAATACCTCGCGGAAAACTTCCAACCGGCAATCGGCTCGCGAGAAGCGGTTAAGTCCTGGCGTAGCCTCAATCAGCCTCAGGCGCCGATCGAGGTCGGCCTCCAGACATCGAAGGAACGGAGGACGATGCAGGGACATCGTCAAGTCGGTGACGGCAACACAGGACCTGCAATGTGTGTAGGACTGTGGCAAGAGGCGAGCACAAAGTGCTGGTCTTTTCGAACAAGACTGGTGCGTCATGAAAGGCTCAGTGCAGCATGTTTGCGTAAGTCATCAAGTTTGGCCAAGCTCGCGACGTCCATTAAGACCTGACACTGTGCAGGCTGCCCAAGTCCAGGGCACACACAGCAATAGTGCTCGATAGTGCGCGCAGGCCAATGCTGGCGCTCAATTCGAGCTTTCTTTCCCTTAAATAAAGTCTTACGCAGCTATGACTTAACAATTCTTTAAGACCAACGTGGTTGTCAAGTTGCCACAACTGTTCCGAAGACGTCGATTCCGAGAGTGACAACATTGGAGCGGACAGCGTTCAGGTCAAACGACTGGATTCAAGTGACTCAAAATTCTAACCATCTCAAACAGTGAAAAAAAAATCGTCATTTCTTTAGTTTTCGAGGTTTTTTTTTTTCAGTAAAAATTTGGCAACACTAAGAGGATGCACCACAGGCAGTGAGGAGAAACCACATAGGGTGGCCCACATAGGCAGAGCAGGCAGAAAAAATGAAAAGCTTCTACTTGAAAAATGAACAATTAGACCTTAAAGTTATTTCTTTAAGGACAAAGGCAAATCATTATAGCTAGTTGGAGTTTAGTCGGGTGACGTCAACCTGTGACAACGAAGCGCAACTTTCCTTTATAGATATACAGAAGATTATTGCGTTAGCAAAGTCAATCCGCTCTATTCCACGCAGAGATTTGCTCATTTCTTGACATTTGCGCGCACAACGGAATATTTGCAAATCGACTTCAATCTTCTCGACTGAGTCACCTTCAGAGGCTTCTTTTGCACCATCTCATCGTTCAAGCGTCTCGTTGTCCACTGCTTCTTCTCTCCAGATCCAGGCGTTTGATGTCTTTCTTGGCCAGGTCCATGGACATGACAAATGGGAGTAAAAACGCTCAGAGGTGAGCTGGTGCCAATTTTGTTCCACCAACAACCGCACAGACTGACCACAGGTAGAATTGGATCGGTGCACATCTGAACAACATACATGTGTTTTATGTAGTACATTTATACATGACTATTTTTTTATCGCTTTCTTTGTACTATATTTGGTGCACGGCTGCATTTAAAGACATTCGAGTTAAAGAGAAACAACATGTTCTGCCTATTTGAAGTCTTATGGACACAGTAGATAAGGGTTTGACGTCAACATTTCAAATTTGATGTCGACTTTGCTTCGTTGCTTTCCAGACCCTAACCTGAAGCACGGTAGTCAAATGAAACCGAAAACAAAGTGTGTTTAGCTCTGCCTTCCAAGTCTGAACACCTTCTTTAGTATTGAACATATGTAGCAAAACCTTTTTGCCAGAGGGGGGAGCAAAAAACCTTTTTTTTGGTTGTTTTGTTTTTTCACCTTCACCATTCGACAACAAACCTAGGAAGCACTCGGCAAAACTTTCCTTTTTTGGTCTAATCTAACGTGTCTTGCACGCGTTTGACTTTATTCTCTAACCGTGGCCAAATCACTGGATGGACTTGGACTGAATTGGGAGGGGTGAAGTGTCTGACCTCGAAAATCACTTGAGGTGCAAAGGTGAGATTGTCATTTTGTTTGAATAGCAAAAGAGTCTCAAACAAAAAAAGAGGACATAACAGCAGTTTCTCAGCACCGGTTTATTTGAGCTTTGCCCGAGTCAGCCAAGTGTCATGTCCGACCCACCTCTGGACACTAGGGCGACCCATTCCTAGGAGCTTCCACTCGTCGCATCCCTGAATCCGGCCGCAGTTGGGCACGTTGAGCTTCAGCAAGATCAACTGATCGGACTATCCAGCAAGAATGAAGGATTGCTCCTGGTAGCTGTGGTAAAACTGATTGATTGTTAGTGAATGAAATATTGGTAACCTGTGCCAAAATCGAACATCGCCTGCGCGTTGCCAACATCGACTGCTTACAAGTTAGTGACCTGGAGATTGGCAGAGGTAGCGAGCGCTCCGAGAGGATCTGGAGCTGGTGAGTTCCACTGCGGGCGATCCAGAGTTGACCTGACCTAACCAAGGTCGCGCACGCTCTCTCGGTCGCGGCGTGTGCGCGTAAGAGGTCTAGATATCTAGATACGCTCACATGGGATGCTTATCGAGCCCAAAGCGTCGAGCTGAACCAGCTTCCAGTTTCGGCGGACCAGGCTCGACGTGACTGAACCCGAGAGCAACTCGATCTGGATCGTCATTACAGTGAGTGAAAGATCGAGCATAAAGAGCCATTCAGTCGGCACCAAGTGAAGAGCAGCCAGCAACTGTTGTATTGAGAATCCAATGTTCAGTGCTTGTTAGACTCACTCTGAGCGAGTTGGTTCAAGTCAAGTGGAGTTCAGGCTGAGCTGGAGCCTGACAACTTGATTCAGATTCGAGCCCTCCCCCACTTCCTATAAAGTGCACGTGTAACTCAACTAAAGCTCCGGTCACACGTAGCTTGGAGAGGGGATGAAAACGGGGTGAAACCCCTGTGCGGGTGTGTTTTTTACCCCAAGTCACAAAACCTCCTGGGTTTTACCCAGTGGGGTGAAAAGTAGAGAGGACTTCTAATTTCAGGGGTAAAACTGTATTACCCCGAGGGGTAGCAGCCAAGGAAGCCGTCTACAGCTTCCTTGGTTAGTGGGTTGCTTAAACCTTGCTTTATGGGTAGTACATAAAGCAACCTTGCTTTATGGGTAGCAGCAGACAGCAAAACAAAGCAGATGCACAAGAGCAAGACTGGGTTTTTGCTTGGTTTTATGCTCTGCTGGTGTGACCCAACAAGGGAAAAACGCACCTCGGAGGTTCTGTGACTTGGGGTAATAAAAAAACCCGCACAGGGGTTTTACTCCTTTTTATCCCCTCTCCAAGCTACTTGTGACCGGAGCTTAAGCCAACGAATGTTACCGACCCGACTGACTGCCTGGTAATGAACCGGCTCAGTAGGATAAGGCCAAAGATCTGATTTGAACCGGATCCCGAGTCGTCCAAGGAAGCTCGCTCTTCTGCGTGAAAGTCGTCGCTTCTGCCGGGAAGAGCCAGGAGAGCTTGGCCGCGTTGTTCTTGGCCAGACGGAAGTCGCAAGGTAGGTCCGATCTTTGAAGCCACCCGGGATCTTCTTGGCCAAGTTGGCGGGGGCGCACGGGGGTTACGTGAGTAGTCTTAGTTTCTGTCGGACCCCTGGAAGATCTCGACTCCGAAGCGATGGAGGCAGCGGACGTCGGCTTGGACGCCATCATCCGCTTTAACCGGAAGAAGGGCGGGAGCCAAGCGGACTTTGCGTCACGTGGAGGCGGCGCCGTCAACATCGCCAAGTTGTTGGTGAGCAATCTCGCCGTGTCCGTCAGCAACGACGACCTCGCGGAGCTCTTTGCAGATGTTGGCAACTTCATGCACTCCGAGCTGCATCACGACTCGCAGGGAAGGAGGTGAGCAGACGAGCTTCTGCGTGAATGGTATCGTTGTGGACGATGTTGAGTACGATATTCGATAGTCATTGGCGGCCAGAAGAAACTATATCAGCCGAATATTCGGTATTGCCCAATATTCGGTTTTCGGCCGAAAAATAATCCCGTCCAGGTCGACCACCAGTCTGATCAATAACTTCTGAGGTTCCTCTCTGTACCTGTTTAGCCTCGGCACGGCCCTGGTCACCTTCTTGGACACTTGTGATGCTCAACGGGCGCACACCATGTACAACGACGTCCTCTTCGACGGGCGGCCAATGAGATTGGAGCTGGTGATGGGCGCCCACTTCCAGGAGTCCCGCCCATCTGTGAAGGATCGCATAAAGTTCGGGGGTGTGCAGAAAGCAAAGACGAAGCCGGTCAGGTTTAAACCTTCGCCTCGGGGAGGACTCAGGAGCAAGAAGAACAAAGAAGAGCCTTCGCTGGAGCAGCTGGACAAGGAGATGGACGAGTACAAGCAGGCGAGAGACGCCAAGATGGACACGAGCGTGAAGATGGCCGTTTGAAGGTAGAACCTACCACAACCTAGAATACCATTCGGAAGGAGAGTTGTTAGAAGTCCTTTGAGGAAAGAAACTCCTGTTTGGGTGACATTAAAATGTCTTGTTATGCGTTCTTGTGTACTATCATTATCGCTCTCGCCCACCTCTTGGGCACACTCAGCATGACCTTTGTCCTCCGGTTCTTCTTCAACCCATCATCATTTCCTGGAACTCTGCAAAGGAGAGGATGACTTCCAATCTCTGGCATAGTCGCGTTGAGACTTCATTCACCGTCAAAGTCCAGCGTTCCGGATCCGTCCTCGTCGACCTCTTCGACGATGCCTTCGAGATCGTCCTCGGTGAGCTCTGGGTCGATCTCGTGGAGGATCTCCTTCAGCACGTCAGTGGTGATGTAGCCGTTACCCTCCTTGTCGTAGATCCTGAAAGCCTCCTTCAACTCCTCACGCATCTGCTCCTCATCCTCCTCTATCATAAACTTCGCGGCGACCGCGCAGAAGCTGGGAAAGTCGAACTTGGCCTGCTCGCCGGAGGCCGAAGCCGCCGGAGGAGGATCTGGGCCCACCTCCAGAATGGCTTCGTCCAGCTGTTGCTTCTGCGCAGCGCGAAAAGTCGTTGTCGTTCATAATCTATCCACGAGCGCTATGCAGGTTCAGATCATGAAATGTACCTGCACGTTGACCCCCATCATCTTGAAGATCATCTGCATGGCCGTCCCGCTGATGATGCCCGACTGCTCCTTGTCGAAGCCCTCGAAGCCCTTCTTCAGAGCCTCAATCTGCTCGCAGTCCAGGCCGGTGTTTTCCTGCAGGTGCGCAATGCGGATGTGGTAATGTATGTCTCAAGTCGGACTTACACGTGGCGATCTGAGGTACGAACTGCGCCGTGACCATTCCAACGACGAACATGTGTGGATGGTGTAAGCGCATCTTTTTTTCCTCTCTTTACGTTGCACTCACCGCTATCTCGCCTATGTCGACATCGCTCAACCCCATCTTCTTTGGCTGCATCAAAGACACTTTCGGCTGCTGGATTGGCCTCCTGAGCTCCCGAGGTAAAGTGAGCGAGAATCTCTCGCAGAATCAAGGTCAAGGAATCATCATTTCTGTCGCATCATACTCGTTTTCGCTGCAAATTCGCTGTTCTCAGCATTTTTTGAGCAGCTTTCCTCCCCGTCAACAGTCACATCATCACTGGTTTCTACTAGTGCAGCGAGGTCATCCTTGTCCGAGCGCAGATGCGATGACGATTTGCGCATCGAGATCCGGATGCTCATGGTGATTCTCGCTGACGACCAAGACGTCCTCAGCAAGCACTGTTGAACGGTGCAAGCGCACAGTTGCGAACCAGCGATAGAAGCATAGGAAATATACTGTACCACCGTGGCTACTACATAATGATGGGCGTAGTACATAAGAACGACTGCGTCGACCAAGTGCTCACCTACCTCGCAGCTTTCCTGAAAGAAACTCGACCAGAAATGAGAGGTCACTACGACCGCACCATGTCCGAGGTGGTACCAAAGGAGCAGGTGCAGCAGACTCCTCTTACTCGCCGAGTCCCCCGGAGGTGCCGGGGACGATGGCGACGTACAGTTGCAGCTTACTCTTGTGTCTCCTCGAGATTAATGTAATTTTCTGGTCGAGGAGAGTCTTGTCTACTTCCTGCTCATGGCTTTTCAGCACATCCCATACGTGAGCGCAACGGGATTGGAGATTTCGGGGCATGGGAAAGAGGGAGAATACAGTAGTGTATATCTCCTTTCTCTCTGTGTGCTCTGGATGGAGAGAAAGAGAGCAGTAGAGGCTTTCTGGTCACAGTAGAGGAGAAAAGAAATTAAAGCTACTGCATTTACCTAAGCGCCGTGTGCGACGCCAGCTTGTGCCAGCTCGTGGTGCTGTCCAATGCGGCGACTTGGTAGCTGCGGCGGGCGAAGGGTCTGACTCCCACATCATGCAGCACTGAGACCTCAAGTGTGCGCCATGAGTAGGGGAGCAACGATGCTCGTGTTGTCTTGCTGCGTCATGAACTTGGCGCCTGCTGCCTCCACCTGTAATCTGACGTTGAGCGAGCACACGCGAGTCTCGGTGCCCGAGTTGGCGCCTCCCCTCGAAGGATCTCCTCTGACGTGCGTCATTCGCGTACGGACGCCGCCTCATCTGGACGGCCAGGTCATCCGTCTGGCGTTCACCCGCCTCAGGGTCGGCGCATTTCGCGGCAGGCGTTGCATGGGCGGCGCACATCTCATTATCAGAGATGGCGGAGCAACGGTCGGTAGCGGCAACAGCAGTCGTTTTTGCGGCGAGAGCGACCAACCTCACGAGTATTTAGCGGAGAACGACTACGTGGAGGTGGAGTTTTACTCGGAGAGGTTCGACTCCTCGCTGGACTTCGTCTTTGAAGTCTCCTGGCTAGATAAGCTGGCCGAGAGGTTCGGCCCGCGTCCGGATCTGGCCCTGCGCGGTCACCTCGTCACGAACACCTTCTGCGAGCGCGTCTTCAACGAGGAGTGCTCAAAGATCCAACAGACGTGTTTGGTGCAATCGCCGGGATTCCCCGGGGTTTATCCCCGGGGGCTGCGCTGCAGGTGAATATCCCAGCACGGTAGTCGTGACTACAAACCTGCTGGACATGCTCTGGGTGGACGTGTGTATGCAGTCTTGATCTGACTTTGTCTCCAGATACTACATAAGCGCACGGAGACCGCACATCAAGTTGTATCTGCCCCCCACTTCCTCGTCAGTGTTCGACGTGGGAGGTAGAGACTGCGACAGCGTACTGGAGTGCCCCTTCAGGCCCATCAGCTCCAACTGTGACGGCGGCGACCGCGTCTCCGTCTACGACGGCGTCGATGAATTCTCCAGGCTCATCGGGACTTTCTGCGGCACTGGTACCGACTTTCCCTCAGCGATCGTCGGCACCGGCAAAGACCTCTTCTTGGAGTTCGTCACTGCCGAGGAGGGACCTTTTCTGGGCAGAGGTTTCGACTTGCGCGTTGGTCACCTGCCCGGAACTCTCCAGTCATATTACACAGAGCAGGGAAAATGCAGGCAAACTTTCACCAGGTGAGGTTTAAGGTGTTACAAGTAATTATTTATATGCTGTCCCTAACAAACGCCTCCAGCGAGAGCGTGAAGGACGACAACGAGGGTCTCTTTCTGTCATTGGAGCACTGGTATCCGCCCAATACCACCTGCACCTTCGTCATTCAGGGCAGTCCGAATGAGATCGTCAGACTTTACTTTCCTAGCTTCAAGGTAACGCTGAGCAAAAGACTTCCTGGTCATGTTTATGCCAATGAGATGTTGCATTTTCCCCTGTCTTACTACAGTACAAGCGTTTAAAATTTACAGATCGGTCGTATCGAGAACCCCGTGGACCCGTCTGCCCCCGGCGATTGCCGCGAGTCGCTCACCCTCTTGGACGGCCCTCGAGTCATCAGGTACTCCTTCTGCGAAATACGAAAAAAAGTACTTTGCTGTACATGTGCGGTCATGAAGTGAATGTGCCGTACTGCATGACAAGCTATTTCAACAGATCTTTCTGCGACGGCTTCTCCCGCCCGCTGGAGCGCGGCCACGACTTCGTCTCCACGACCCCCACTTTGACGGTCGAATTCATCTCCACCACCGGCAGCTACAGCGGCTCCTCCCTTCACTACTGGGCTCAGTATGATTTCTTCGACAACTCTGTCGATGGCGAGCGCGTGGAAGGCACGATCTGCGACGAGAGATTCGTCGGGAAGACGAGGGCTACGTTTCGATCACTTCGGAATACCCTGGTATTTAAGGATCCCAAGCACAACGTGCGCTGCAATTACGATATCGACGCCGACAGCGACAGGAGCTTCGGGAGAGTAAAGCTCACGCTAAAAGAAGCTGGACTGCACGGGTCCGACTCCGGTGGAGGCACCTGCGAGAAGAATGACGACGACATGGCGGATCTCTTGAAGGTGTTCGACCCTGCGAGTCCGGAGAACAAATTGTGCCTCACGGCAAACGATGGAGGCGAAAAGATTTTCTTCTCGCGAGGACCCCGATTGCGGTTGTCGCTCTTCGTGAACCGCTTGACAGCCACTCGGTACTTCAAGACGCAGTCGCCACTCTTCGTGGCCGCCTACGAGTTGATGCACCCGCCTCGACTCTGCGGCCCGGCAGCCATCTCAGATAGTCTCCGCGGCGTCCTCACGTTTCCCTATTACGGAGGCGATAACGAGAGCGACTACGACGTCTCCTGCGCTTGGGACATCGCCGTGAGCGGTCGAAGGACGGTGTCCTTCAACCTAAGCAATTTCACTTTCAACGGGGAGTGCGAGGCGGCACGCTTGGACGTGGTCCTCCCGACCACCAACGATGTCGTCTACACCAAATGCGCGGACACCGACAAGCGAGTGAGGAAGAAGATCCCGGCCTTGACTCCTAAGAGACTCTCCGATGCTCGCTTTGTTCAGGTCCGTCTCAAGGTCAAAGAGAAAGGCTTCTTTCAGTTCAGCTGGGTTGAGGAATGAGAATGTTCAAGTCATGTCCATGATCTAAGCGTAAGGATGCAAACCCTGGCCCAAGTTCATGGTCTGAGAATGAGCCTATGATCCACTCAAATTTGTAAACAGTGAGCTCTATCATCCACGATGTCTTCTCAATAAATCACCTGTTACATCCGTAGCTGTCATGATCATAGTAGCAAATGCAAAGCGCCTTATTCTTGTACAGAAGTACAAGCCGGTAATCATGAGAACGTCAATCAAAATTCATTTGTCCTCATCTTCACACCACGGCATCTTTTTACCCAGTTCGGAGAAGGTGAACGCGTCCACGACCGCTTCGCCACGTACAAAGAGCGTGAAAACTGAGGGCAAGAGAGACGACAAGTTCATGGAGAAGGGCTGCAGGATGCATCATCTTGAGAAGAGGGAGTGAACCAACACCCTGGAGGACGACGGGAGTGACCGCCAGAAGTGAATGACGACATTGTCCTTGATAGCACTGCCCTTTAATTACTCAGACTCTTAATGACGGTCAGGACATCAAGCCAAGGATCGCAAATCTGGCAGCGAATTGGCTCAATCTCGCAACGCTGGCTGAGGTTGGACTGTATCAAATTCCTGGATGATTCAAGACTCTTCAGACGCCCGTAGACGTTCGAGGTGACGGGAATCAACACCTTGTGGCCGTCCAACAACCTGGCAACTGACCTGTTAAACTTTATTGGCAATAACACTGGAAAAAGCATCAACAGCACGTTACTTCGGGAAGTGAAACATCTTGGATATTTTGTTCAACTTCAGTCATCTCTGTGCGGTCGCACTTCTAAATCCAGGGGTGAGTAGCAATCATTTATTAAGAGCGTCGATAGCGTCCGAAAGTTGCGTCATGTTGCAGTGATCTCCGAAGTAACCTGTGGAGATAAAAGTGTGTCCAGTACGACCGCGCCCATCATTCCAGCCATCTCACCTTCTCGGTGCTCATAGAGGACTTCGCTGGTTGGAGAAAGTACGAACACGCCGCCCAGAAGGGTTCCGTCCCCCTTGAGGTTGCCCGAGACGTCCTTTTTGAAGGTTTTGTAGAGACTCTGGTAGACGGACGCGCGCGCGAAGCCCATCAACAGCATTCTGCGTTCACGGGGGCCAAAAAAGCGCTTCTCTGAGTCTAAGTAGAGATCGCCCTGGAACACGATTTAAGAAACCTCAATCATGAAGAACAAGTTATTAACAACAACTTCATGTGGCTCAAATATTTGTCAGTTTTCTGACCTTGAAGAACTGCTTGAACGCTGTAACTTCCTCTTCAATCTCTTCATGCAACATGCCCACGAGGCGGATGTTGTTGGCGTCCAGACGAGGCAGCAGCTCCGACAGCTGCAAGGCCTCGTCGCGACACAGTGATCATCCGGGCCGACGGACAGCCATGACTACGGCGCCTGTGAAGAACACGACTTCCCTGAGGACAGTCCTATGGTTAGCAGTTACACTAATTGCAGAGCTCACCAGCAGAGTCCTTCCACAAGTCTCCAGCCTTAACTAAAGCCGCATTATTGGCTGATGCTGGACGCACGTTGGCCTCCTTGAGCCAGGAGGCAGTGGCTTTTTCAACCGGGAAGATCCAGGCCGATGGCAAGTTGCAGTAAGTGACGAAGCCCACAAGGGCCCCGGTCATCATCCATGCTAGTTGCCCTCCAGAAGGGACCATCTCCATAGGTCTGAATTGAGGGCGCGCCCAAATATCGTATTGTAGGGATGCACGCCGGGCGTCTTTTGGATCTCGTTACTCTCGGGGTCGCACAACGGTCGCCCTTCGTTCGCCCACTTGAAGATGCCGCCTTCCAGATTACACGACTTTAACCCAGGGCGCAGTTCAGTCAACTTCTTAGCTACGATGCTGGAGCGATATCCAACGGAGCAGTAGCAGACGACGCTCGCGTCGTCCGTACACTTGTCAAGAATCTCACTCTTGAGAATGTCCTCGTCCTCCTTGCATAGGGCAAAGGGCACGTTAATGGCGCCTGGAAGTCGTGAGACTGCGAACTCCGGGTCGGACCGAGTGTCAACTAAGACTAAGTTGTCCACGCTGTCCTCCCGGATCTCCTGCAACTTCTCGGTCGTCACCTCGGGGCAGCCGAACTTCCAGCGCACCCACCAGATGAGGGCGGTCAGCATGAACGCTGGATAAGAAAAGATAACACCGAAATGGGTTCACTGCCAAGGTCTGTTACGTTCGGCTGCACCAGCGGAACGTCTCAAAATTATGGTCTCGCACCCTCGCAATAATGTCTGAATGAGTCGTGAGTACAAGACGCCGACCCGGTTTTGCCACCGCAACCTTGCGGGGGGGGTTACACAAGCTGGGCTCACGAGCCTTACTCCAAGAGTGATCCGAACAGTTTTCTGGCTCGAATCGCTGGGAAGTTTTGTACATCACTACTCATAACGAGCAACGAGCGGAAAAAAGTGGGAAAACGTAGCGATTTCAAATGGTGAGCAGTAAAACGGCCCCCGAGTGCAATCAGGCATGAGTTCGGTACCAAGGAAGATATTTGATAGTGCTGGAAAGTACTGGAAAGTACTTCTCTTACCTAGTATAAGAACCACGAACGGACGCCTGGGAATCGTCAGTCGGTCCTTTACGTGCAATTTCTACAAGACAAGATCACCGTCTTCTACAACACCCCGAACATGAAAGTCCTCCTCCTCCTTCTGTGCTACGTTCTGCTTAGTGGAGTCACTGCTCTTTTCCACGGCAAACGCGGTCATGGAGGCGGCGGAGGTAAGGGAGGCGGCGGCGCAAAGGGTGGTATCTTTGGAGGCGCAGTCGACGGCAGGAACTTCCTTTCACTGAACGGTGGCGGCGGTGGCGGAAAGGGCTCTAAAGATGGTCTTGCTGGCACTATTGGTTTCTTCGGAGATCAAAGGGGTTCCTTTCTCGACGGTTTGCCCGACAAAAGTGACATCTTCAGCGGAGGTATCTTCGGCGGCGCTCTCTTCGGCGAGCACAACTCCGACCAAGCTGCGGCAGAAGAACCAGCTTGCGAGACTGTGTTTGACGAAGTTTTTGAGGAGGTTTGCGACACAGTCTACGCGGACAAATGCGAGACCGACACAGTCAACCGCTGTGTGACCAACGTCCTGCGTGAGTGTACCCACGCCCTTGAGCAAAAGTGCTCCGTCGAGGCCACCAGGGTTTGCAACGCCATACCCGTTCCGCAATGCCAGGCTGTGACTGAGAAAATCTGCGCTCCCGAAGTCGTCTGCAACTCTGTCAGCGAAAGGGTCTGCCACAACGAGCCCAAGTCGATCTGCAAAAACAAGCTGAAGGAAGAATGCCAGACCGTCTACGAGAAGTCCTGCGAAGTCCGCTCCAGCGTTGCAGCTGAGGCACCTGCTCGCAAGGGTCTCAAGGGTCACAAGGGTCGCCGTCGCCGCAGCCTGAAGGAGATCGCCGACAAACTGGCCGACAAACTGGCTGACAAAGCGGAGAAGAAGAAGAGGGAGAACGTCGCCCCCGAGTCTATCCGCGAAGCTTCCTATGTTGCTCCCACTGCCACTGCCTGTGTCGACATCCCCCGCGAGGTGTGCAAGCAGGTCCCTCACGAGATGTGCCGCTCCGAGCCTCATGAGGTATGCGTCGACGTGCCGAGGGATGTCTGCCACGAAGAGGAGCGCTGCCGTGAGGTCCCTGTTCAGTCTTGCTCAGTTTCCGTCAAGGAGGAGTGCAGGAGCAGGCCGGTAAGGAAGTGCGAGGCCGTCCCCAAGGAGGTCTGCCGCAAAGTTCCGCATCAGCACTGCGAAGACGTTCCGCGCCAGACCTGCAAGTCCGTGGGCGTGGACAAAGAGTGCAGGAAGGTGCCGGTGAAGAAGCCCAGAACTGTTTGCGAGGGAGTCGCCAAAGTCGTCGTTGGTGAGCCTAAGAATTGGTGATCGTTCTGCACGAGAGGTCGACCTACTGATCTTATTTTTAACTTGCATGCATTGTTTACTTCTACGTTGACAAGTTTGACTTGACCGACCAAGTTTGACCTCAATCTGTAATATGGTAGTATGTTCTGTCATTACTACTACTGAGGACAATATACTGACCAGAGATCTTATTACACGTGATCGTTCTTGTCGAGTCCATGCGCGCCGTCAACCAAATGACATCCATGTGTAGTTGTTGAATGGATGTTAAACACATGTTGAAGAAAAGTCGCTCCAGTTGCGAAGCTGCTGTTATGGTGCTCACGCGGATGAAGATGGACGCGTTTCTCCTCTTCCTCTTGGCATCGGAGGCTGCTGGAGCCTACGAAGAGCCCGCTGTCCTTCGTGACTCTGGCCACGACAAGCGCCAGCTGAGACAGGTCGGTCCTCGAATTCTCGCTGCCGTCAATGACGCACCAGCTTCATTGCCCTAACGCAGGTATCCTCGATTCAATGGAAGAACTGTGGTCCAGAAGACGATCCCTTCCGCCTTCTCCAGCTTCATTTCGTCCCTGACGTCATCCACTTCCCCGTGGACCTCAAGGTCTCCATCGGGGCGTCGCTAAGCAGAGACGCTCACGGGCCAATAGCGGTACGTGGTATCACGTATTAAGTCGACCCTTTTTTACTCGAGAGTGGTCATCCAGGTCAAGTTGAACGTGAAGCGGAAAGTGGGTCCTTTCTGGATCGGCATCCCCTGCAAGCGCGGCGTTGGCTCCTGCACATTGGACGACCTCTGCTCGTTCATGCCGGTGTTGCACAGTGCCGTCAGCACGTCGACGGCCCTGAAGTGTCCTTTCAAGCAGGTGCTAACTATAATTGTTATTAAGATGACGCCCACTACGATTTGGTGCCAATTCTTATTGATACTGCAGGGCACCTACAGGCAACTGAATGTCCCCATCCACCTGCCGGACACTCAGATTTCCCCTTGGCTTGCGAGCGGAGAGTACTCGGTGCAGGCAGACCTGAGCAGCAGGGGCGAGCACTTGGGCTGTGTGGGAGTCACCCTCCAGCTATTGTAGATGCGAATCCGTAATAACAACCTATGCGTCATTGTACTCTTTACTCTCCCAATGCTTCAGACAACTTCTTAGCTTATCCACGTCAATCCTATTCTTGCTGAGGAAGACATCCTCGAAGAAGAAGACGGGAATCTCGAACTTGTACAGCTGGTAGAAGCCCTCGTTGCCCTTCTTGGTGATGTCGACCTCGCGCAAAATGAATTGACCGGGACGAAAAGATTCCTCCAGGATATTCTTGGCGTCGTCGCAAAGCGGGCAGGGATCTTTGGTGTACAGGGTCAGTATCGGAGAGCCCCGACTCGGCGCACTCCGCGAACAGAGAGACCTGACATGCGGCGTAATCGAGGGAGTTGTGATTTTTTAACTTGTGTGAATTATACCTTGACTGTCGAGGCAATAAAGTTCCGACTGTTCTCAATGTCACGAGCATCACGTTGCAGCGGCTGAAGTCGACGCTCATGAACAACCCAAACAAACGCTGAACTAAAGCGTAGAAAGCAACAAAACCTCGTCTCATACGAAGAACACGACTGCGATGTTGGTCATCAGGGCGATGTACGATGTATTTCTAGTGTACACTCAGCAAAAAACGTGTTTGTGGATATAATTTTGTACAAGCGATACCGCAGGTACTCCTACTATCAACGTTGAGTACGAGAGTAGTCGGATGAATGCTCACAACCAAGGTGCAGTAAAGGACGTGCGTGGTTAAGAATGTGTGTCTATAAGTCAAGCTCGAACTAATATCACAACGCTGAAATCTAGGTGGAAAAAGTTGGTGGCGTCGCCGACGGATGGCGATTAGCAGATGGGGACCGGTGGAATCTCGGCCACTGCGCAGTACCTAGAAAATATTTGCCCATGAGCGGTTGCAAACAGTCACAGCTCCATTGACTCTTACTTTGGGTGCTTGTACTTCTCCCTGATGGCTTGGTGAGCCACGTCAGGAGCGTTAGTGTAGCTGGCGTGCAAATGCAGCAGGCATTCTTGGAACTCTTCGACGTTGAGATCTGTGGTTGAGAAAACAGGTGAGGACTAAGGAAAACTTGGCACTGTTATCGCTGACTGGACGAACCTGACAGGTCGCGGACTGACTGCGGCCAGGCTGTGAGCCCCAGGGTGTGCCTTGCCAGAGCCACGGACGCCGCAGCCAGATGCGAGTACGAGTACTGCAGGAACTTATCCGCCTCCAACAAGGTCAGTTCGCTCAGATACTAAAAGCAAGGAAGTAGACGTTATTGATCGCTTTCATGGGGCTCTCCAGGTCATCGAAGTCACTTACCTGTGCAAGACACGCCACTTTATGGTCCGAGCCTGCTGCCTCTGAGAGCATCGTAACGAAGAGGAACTGGCTGGGCAGGGCGAGATCGAAGTTGAGCACCTTCAGTACCAGCTGCTCCATTCGGAGGATTTGCTTCTTGGTGTAGGTGTCATCAGTGATGTAGGCGAACTCGCCAACGTCGGGAGGGTAGATCTCCTCGTATTTTCTGCAAACCAATGAACCGCTTGACAGCTGAGTCTCAGAAGAAGTCATTACTGTACCAGGGCACATGACGGGGTCAAAATGCAGCCCTCAGAAATCTATTGCATCAATGGTTTACTGTGTCGCCATTGTGCAATTCATGGCCGAAGAGTAGAACAGATCTCGAAAGAACATCTACATTTGGAATCAGCATCGCTAAGGTACGGAGGTGCACTAGGCCTACAAGTGTGCCTATGTAATCCTTGCACCTAATTCCTCAACCACTAACACTAGTCAACTTTTTGTGGTTCAGTGTGACCTATCTATGGACCATTCTACTGTACAAGGTATGTGAGAAAGTCTGGGAATAGGTGGCTAAATCACTTCTCCTTGATTTTTCAACTAAACTCTTCAATTTTGAGACCGAGATTCAACTGAGGTCATTCTACCATCCAAGATGTAAACCTTAAGTGGTGTTTATTCGGGGCAACCCCCATTATGAATCAAAACTCAGACCAGTGACAAGTCACATCAACTTTGCACCAGTGTCACAGTGGCTGGGTGCAGGATTGCCTCTCTGTCACATCTAACATCAACTCTTCAGCCCCACACACCTACCCTTAGGTTAGAGATTCCTGAGGACCTCTTTTTTCCTATGGTGCACCTAAGCTGACTAGAGAGGTTGAGGGTGGTCTATACACTTTTATCAGTCATCCCATCCATGAGGTGGGTGGTGAAGCAATTTCACGTTGATGACACCAGTGGGAATCAGGCCAACAACAGAAATGAGGGTGGCACTTATGCAATGAGTAAGTTAGAGCTTTCTCTGGCTCTGATGTGCTTAGCAAGTACCAAGACCATTCACAAAAGTTGGGTCAATTTCAGCTAATTTCCCCACACCATGTCCATTCAGTGTGCAGCCTCATTGTACTTGAGCTGAGTAAAACTCTTAAGTCAAGTAAGCACTAGAAGACGTTAGTGAAAGGCTACAGCTGTCCAGAAGTTACAAAGATATCCATTGCCGGTTTTTGCTTTATCTGCATATCTCAAATTCATTGGCTTTTTTTCCTATTCAGTGTTTGGGTGAGAAATGCTGACAAGGCCCAAGAAGGAGTGCTCTATGCCACAAAGTCCACAGCAAATTATAAGCACCTTCCATGTCCTGATAAAAGGCCCAAAAGAGGAAATAATGCTATAACTGACTTCTCTGGCAAATGGAAGGTAAAAAAAGGAAACAATACAGGGACAAGTTCTCAGCAAATAACCACATTTGGCTATTTGTCAACATGGACAGAACATTGCAAGAGGTTGTGTCGAGAGTTAAACATCACAGCAGACATCCAATTTATGGCAGCCCGACATTGTCTGAAGTTATGTGACGAGAAATGCAAGAAAGCATGGACTATTATTTTCTTCATCTCTCTCTCTGTCTGCAGTTAAAGTTTTTCTGCACACTCTTTGCTCATCACACCATTACTATTTGCAACTTTTTGTCAACTGTCCTGATGACAGTCTTTTCAGGCCAGTAACCAAGACACAGCTAGTCTTGGTGGAGATCCAAAACCACCAGTGGTCAGAAGATTGGGACTGCAGAAGCTAACCAGCTTCTCCAGCAAAGCAATGATAGTCTTGTCCTCACAAAATGGTAGGAAGGCCTGGCACGATGATGCATTTGTGCAGAAACACTCAAGAACCAAAATAAGAATACTCCTTGTCTGTCCAGCCTAAGGATGGCCAAAACCTTCAAGTCCGGGGTCACGGCTGCTCATTGGTCAGTCATTGTCAGTTATAAACATGGCCAACACAGAGCATCTCTTCATGGTATCTGGCAGCAGCAGTGCCTATTTTGGGCCTTTGCGATGAAGCCCACCAACCTTGTCATTCTCCTTCCCCCGCCACATTCACCCTGTGGACCTTGTGAAATGTGAACATGAACGTCAACTTGGAGTTGAAGGAGCACAACATATTCCTTCTAAGTCTCATTCAACTTTTGTTGGTAGAAAACCCTTGCAGACAAGTCTAATGCAGCGATACTTGGCAGAAATGTCAACTTACGATGCGATGAACATGCACGCAGTTCCGACGAGCTGCAATTTTTTCCTCTCCACGCTCATGTGACTGAGGAAGCGATCGACGTAGTTGACAGCGAGGTAGATGGTCTCCGCCTGCAGCTTGTACTCCACGCCCACCTCAACAAGCCAATCTACCAGGATGGAGCGCATCCCGTGTGTGATGTCAGGCTGACGGCTCATGTAGTTCCAGCGAGGAAGATGCCGTGACTGGGGAAGAAAGTGCACAATGATCACTCGCCTTTAAGGACTTCAGCATTATGCCTTTACCTGTCGTTCCTTGATGTATTTGCAAATCTCTTTCTGATAATGTACGGGTGGCAAAATCTGCTGCCGTTGTTGGGGTTGGAGGTCAGAAGACCTGCCAATGATGCTGGTGGCCTCGTTTTCCTTATCATCTATTTCCTCGGGGCTGGAGACGGCAGACATAAAGCTGACATCGTTATGAAGATGATGATTCTCTTGGCTTGGTAACTGTGGAGACGACGGGGACGACGAAGCCACCGGGTCTTGGTAGATAGTGAATCCCTGAAGAAGTAGGGCATACTCAGCATTTAGTAAATGTGAATTGGGCCATGAGCAAGTAGCATTAGAACACGGCCAAGACGAACGACTTTCACGGGTACAAGTCCAACTCTGGCGGGCAACTGCTAAACAACCCCCTTTGTGGCGGTGGCTCCTAGAGACGCTGGCCTTGTTGCAAGGACCAAGCACGTGCTTTGGACTCGAACTGTACTTACAAAAAAAGGCCCCAAGTTTAGCTCCTTATTTAACTTCTGACTAAACTTACCAACTTCTGTGACTGTGACGGGCCGAATGTCTTAGGCTGCCCCATCACCCTTCGGGTCAGCGCCTCGTTTTCGGACAGCTCTCCCAGCGGCTTTCGAGAAGCCGCGGCCGCTCCTGAGACCCAGCAGTTGGCGGCGGCGGGTTGGTGGTTGACGGCGGCGGCCTTTGACGCAGCCAGCCATTCTGCAGGCGGCCGCGGCGGGAAATTTTCAGAGTTCTCGCCAATGTCCATGGCGCCCGTGAGTAGACGTGGGGGATCCTCGAGGTACCTCGTCTACCGGGCAATTTGTGTGTGCGGGGGAGGGGTGTGGGTGAGTGTGTGTGTGGGTGGTGGCGATCTAGGAGGTTCTCGCTGACCTTCCTCGTGTCGTTGGAGTCTTGCACGACTCCTGGAGAGACCGCAGAATGAACAGAACAGAAACTCGAGCGAGGAAGAGACGACGACAACCGTTTTTCTCTTGTCTTTTTCCTCCTCCCGCCAGCCGTCGAAGCGGGCTCGTCTGCTCAGTTCCACAGTTGAACTTGGCCGCGCCTCCTCAGCAGCGCCAACCAGAGTTGCCACACTCCAGATGGACGCTTCAATGGCTTCACTTCCAGGACCAGCTCGTGGTGCCCTTTTGTGAGAATAAGAGTGTCTTTTCATGCCCCACAGTTAAGATCCAATGTGCCTCGCTGACACGACTTGATCTGAGAGTGAGGATCCAACACCAAATTCTTTGGCGGCGTCGTTAGAAAAATCGAAGGAGGGCAACCCTGTCGCGCTATATTGAAAACTATACATTCCACAGTCATATGTTCAAGGCGGGTTTTTTTCCCCATCTATAGTAACTTGGCTTAATATAGTTGGTGATCTCACGGTCACCATCCCTGCTGCTTGCCGCCTTCATGATCACCGAAGGCGCCATCACGGTCATGACACAATATCACACAAACGGTCGTTTCCCCTCCTCCTGCTAAGGATATACAGGGTCATAAAGTGGGGATGGTCCTGTCACTTTTGTTTCAAATCTTCCCCTTAAGTTGGGTCAGTTTGACATCATGTCATGACTCAGCTGCCCATGCTGCGTTCTTTGATGTGCATCTTGTCGATGTCCCTAGAGACGGGGCCATGAGTGGAACAACCGCCACTTTTTCATCGATGTGCTGTGCGCCCAAATACCCTCTGCAAGGGTCCCTTTGACCTTCGTCATCACCAGACTCATATCCCTGAGGCTCTATCACATGGGGGCATTACAGTTCCCGGGCAAGACTCCACAATCATGTGGACCTCCTTGAAGGGCTCCGTGGGTGGGATCATCTCCATCCTGACTTTTTCTGGAGGACCTTTGCTGCATTCAAGATCCGTCCCATCTGAAATGAGGTCAATGGCAACTGCAGGATTCCGACATTAAGTTTGGCACCCTGATCTCCGCCATCGCCTCACAAAGTCTCAAGGTGTCTGCTTAAGCGTCGGAAAAGACCTGTTGACTATGCCAAGGAAAAGTTAATCCATTTTCAATGGTAGACTAGACTTTGGTATGTTCAGTTTGTACCGATTTGGGGCCGGTTCTGCTGACCTCTCAGGAAATAAGGTGGACAAGGACACTGCGTTGTGCGGATTCATAGCGAAACTCACAACAAATGCTAGAATGAACTAATTTGTTTCTATGTATGTCCACAACATTGGCAGGTTTTAATGCGTGCAAAAAGTCTGCTGCCGCTGGAAGGACACCTGGCCACAAATGAAGATATTTTCTGCCAAGCTCAAGCTGTAGATAGGACCAAATCGAATCCATTGTCCTGGTCAACCTGAGTCACGTCAGACGAAGAATCTGTTTCTCCATCCTGAGCAACCTCAAGAGCAATGATGATGACGAAGAAGCACTTGTGAAGCACAACGATAGCTTTGACGGTGCTAATTGCATGAGTAAAGTTTTGGCAGATTAGCACCCTCAAGGTGTGGAATGCTGAAGCATAATCTGTTTCACTTGGCAATGTGCTTTTTTTAATGCTATTTGTCACGCTCGTTCTTTCGGATCCAGACTCCTATCAGGGAAATGTGTCTGTCAAGGAAAACGCATCCTCGCCCTGAAGATGATAGAGCTATTTCTGTCTGCGGTCATCGTCACCGGAGAGAACCAGTATCATTACAAGACCAGCATCTTCTCCGACTATAGGCAAACTCAGACTTCCCTCCTCAAAAGATGAAATTAGGTTCCAACATCAATTGAGCCTCTTTATGCTCCTATGCAGACAGGCAGAGACTGAAAAAAATTCTGCAGTTAGCTTTTCTGAGCTCCATCAGTTACTAAGTAAACATTACCACATAATCAGGATAAGAATGTTGCAGGTGTGCTTGTAGTTTCTAAAGATAGGACTGCTGTTGCCAAATGCTCAAACTATAATGTGCTTGTAGTTTCTAAAGACAGGACTGCTGTTGCCAAATGCTCAAACTATAATGTGCTTGTAGTTTCTAAAGACAGGACTGCTGTTGCCAAATGCTCAAACTATAATGTGCTTGTAGTTTCTAAAGATAGGACTGCTGTTGCCAAATGCTCAAACTATAATGTGCTTGCTGTCCACGCAGCCCAGTCCTTGTGGGTGTCGCAATTGTTCTTGACACCTTTGAGCCTTCTGTAGCCATTCCATTGGTGTGGGTGGACACTTGATATAGTCTGTGGCCATGACAGATCTAATGGTATTGGACGTTTGAGGGACAGGCTTAAGATGGCAGTGTAATCAATCCAAAGTTTTTCTGCTCTACAACTCTGCAGTTAACCCCATTTGTGCGGTAGTGTTTATTAGCATTAGCCGAATTTGGGCAGGGATTGTCTTACACATCACGTTAATTGCATTGCCCACTTTAATGAACAGGCACAGTTTCTGCAAAAGGCTATTTGGGGGCTTAAGTGACATTATGAATGTGTTGGAGAACTCCTCCAGGTCAGACTCCTCCATCTTCTCACAGAAGAGAGTTGGCATGACAGGATGAGCTAATTTTGTGTGGTGCCCAGTTGTGCAGTGTGCCATCCTGTACATCAGTCAAGTGCAAGTATTCTTACTCATTGGGATCATCCCGCACTTTCAACCAGTTCTTGCTCCCACATCTCTTGTCTTCCAGGACCTTCTTCATCTAGGTCATCAACCTCCTCACAGATTACAGATGCCAGGAGTAAAGTATTACAACTTGCCTCGACCTCTCTGTCTCGCCATCGTGCATTGATCATTGCTGTTCCTTAACACTCTTCAGCATGTCAGATTTGGGCTTGCCATTACAATTCTGCCTCATTTAATCACACTGACGTTCACAGGCACTAGCGTTGGTGCCTAACTGGTTGGGTTATAACTAGGGCACTGCTGAATAGCTTGGCCCATGGGAGGGCGGAGGAAGACGAGTCCGGTGAAGTCGAGTCTGGTGAAGTCGAGTCCGGTGAAGTCGAGTCTGGTGAAGTCGAGTCTGGTGAAGTCGAGTCCGGTGAAGTCGAGTCCAAGGAAGACGAGTCCAAGGAAGACGAGTCCAAGGAAGATGACTGTGGTGATCGATGACTTCCTCCGCTTTCTGCTGCTTCATGCACAATTTCTCTTTGTCGCCACTGCTTTGACGGGCTTTGTGAGGAGGCCAGAAATCAGGGCCGTTGAGATGAAACACTTCGGTGGTCAGCTCGACTGAGGCTCAGCCAGCCACGTTTCCAGTTCAGTTCTCTGGCCTCATTTTTGTCACACGAATCAGTTACTTTGTCCATCCAATTGAACGGGTAGGATTGTGATGTCTCCAACTCCGTCAGACTCATATGTTACTCCTTAGGTTTCCACGATTTGCACCATTAGGAGGCTAGTCAAAAGTCACAAAAGCTGATTAATATCGTCATAGCAAAGGCTTCCTCTTCCGGAGGAAACACCAGACCGTGGAGACTGGCCGGCCAGAAATTGTAATTGTACCTCTATTTTTGTGAAGATGCTAACCGTATTTATTGTTAATAAAACTTTATGAACAATGTAATTCTTATTACTTTCCCGGGCTACTATGGGTGAATGACTTGACTGCCCTGACACCTCGGTTGTTGGCCTCCTCCAGTGCTCGTAAAGTCAGCGTCAACATCCCGCAACCTCCTCATCCTGAATCTCATTTTGGCGGCGAATTCTTTCTCACGGTGCGATTCCTGGCCAGGCAGACGAGCGTGGACATCCCGGCCGCCATGGCCTGGGGCAGCCGTCGGTGGAGCTGCGGCTGCTGCTGCTCCAGGTGCTGCTGCTGTAGGGCGCGTTAGTCGTCGTCGGCGGGCAGGTGGTCATTGAGCAGGCAGACCAGGGGAGCGTCGTAAAACGCCGCTCAAGAGTGCGCCTTTGTCGCCGTCGTCCCCGTCGTCGTCGTTCCACTTCAGGGCGCGCCCGCCCGCGCCCTCGGCGGTTTTGGCTTGGCTTGTCCCGCGGTGGCCGACAGCGGCAGGAGCAGCAGCGTCGGCATCAGCAGCGGCAGCAAGCGCGGGCGAACCCAAACCTTTTTCCTTTTCGTCAAGTCGCTTCAGTTCAATTTGAGTTCCCTCGCGGTTTGGTTGCGGCGGAGCCCGAGGACTCCGTGAAGAAGAAGACGAAGGAGAAGAACCAGAAGAAGTTCTAGTAGAGTGAAAGGCGTCACACTCACCAGACGAAAGTGACGGACATGTATTGACTGTGTTTGAGTCTCCGCGACCGCTCAATATGGCCGCCGCGCGTCTCGCCGCCTCCTTCTTAGCCCTGGCGGTCTTGGCCCCCGCCGGCGTCACCGGGTTGGCCTCCTGCTCGCCCTACCCCTGCGAAAACGGAGCCCGCTGCGTCCGGAGCTCACTAGGCGACGCTTATTGCGAGTAAGTATTGGAGCATCTGCATATTGTACAGCGGTCAACTTTGACCGGTCCGAGGAGAATGGGGCCACCATCTTTGATTGAGCAGTCGTTTTTGCCATTGATTCGGTTGCTTCATTCTCCACAACTGCAACTTGGTCCTTGGCCTCATTGCCCAGCACCAGGCTGGAGTTCTGCTGCCAGTTCTGCTGCGACCTCACTGTTACCCTTGCCAGCGATGCCGCTAAGAGGCTCTGTAAGTGACCTTTCCTTTGGTGCGCAAATCGGGTGAGAACCGAGTCTAACGGCCTTTCCCGGGAGGGGGGGGGGGAAATCACATTTGCCCCGGGGGAATCAGAACATGTGACGATGACGACCAAAAGGGGTTCGGCTCGCCTAGAGAGCCCGCAAATATCCTCTGTGGAGCGGCGGCGCTTTTAACAATTAGGGTTGTATTCATTGAGCGGGTCCTTCACTGCCCGGGGACTGCAGTCAATCGATACGATATGGGTTGGGATCTGTACGTTCTGGGTGACGACAAAGAAGAAGTGACACTCTGCAATGAGTCCGAGGATGACAGCTCCTTGTGCAAATGCTCGGACGATTGCGAATTATCTCAACTTCTTTGTTGCGGCCCCGTAAGAACGCGTTATTTGTAGGAGCGACACTCGTTCAATCATGTGTGCTGCTGGTCCCTAAAGACCTAAGCACACAAACTTAGTGGCTTACTGATAAGCTAGTGTGGAGAACACGAGTTGCACCGCAAATGCTGGCCAACGATATGCAACACTGGAGTGTTCTTGGGCAAGAGGGAAGCGGTCTAGGCCCCAGTGCTGCAATAGAGCGTCTTAGGCCGAAATTTCCGGGCCTTGCCTAAGTCGGCGGCCAAGCAAGTGGTTCCTCCTGACTGCTCTTGGTGGCTCGGGCGAGTGCCTCTCGTGGGAATTGATCACCCAAGCGTGGCAGAGCACGAAGACGCTGGCGCGGAGGCACCTACGAATTTGCTTCTTGTCCACGACGCTGCACGAGAGAGCGATGAACGTAGATCATGCGAGCAGCAATTGTAACAGAATTAGCGTAGTCACTCCCGAGTTCTTACGCGTCGCTGTCGTAATCTTGCCAAGAAGGGGTTGCGTGGATATCATTCATGCCGAGTCAATGCTGGTCCGGCCCGGTGCTCTGGGCGGCATCGGGCAGCGATTTGATGTAGCTACCGGGTGCGTAAGAAAGTTTCACTACAACGGAAGTAAAGCAGCCCTGAGTAGGTGCCCGAGGCTTTTAAATCCTGCTTCCTCCTCACGCCAGAAGTGCAGTGTCTGTGCCATTGTTGCCGTAACCGTCGTCGCCGTCGTTGCTGTTGGCGCATCTGCTCGCTCTCTCGCTCTCTCTTCACCTTAACACACATACGATCGAGCAGCTGAAAGCCACGTCCGCTCTCCAACGGTCGTCCGTGCACCGTCCGCCCGTTTAAATCGCCGCCGCCGCCGCCAGAACCAGCTCCGGAGAGAGCTCCAGGCTAACATTTTCGATCACGTACTTTTAAAAGAATGGTGTGTGTGTGTGTGTGTACTTAGCCAAGTATGTGACATCTGTCATAAGGGAGGATGGTGGGAAAGCAGAAAGGGTTGGAGTCTCACCCACTCTAACCACTTCACCAAGAAGTAGCACGCGGAGCAAACTTTTGAGCAAACACAAATATATGGACGTCATTGTGTGGTATTGATGACGCTGATAAGGCACGCCCCAACCCCCCCAACCCCCATACTCGTCACCCACCCCCACAATCCGACAGCGTCAGCAGCTCGCAGCACTAAATACGTTTAATACTCACTGACTGACACCATGTATGTTCTTTTCTTCCAGCTGCTCTCCCGACTTCGTGGGCGAGTACTGCCAACATAAGAATCCCTGCACGTCCGGCGGTCAGAAGTGTCAGAATGGCGGTACCTGCAACGTGGTCATGTCCAGCACACGTGGCCCGACCTTCCAGTGCTCATGCCCGATCGGCTACACTGCCAGCTTCTGCGAGGTCGCCGTCGACACCAACGTGTGCAAGGACAGCCCGTGCGAAAACGGCGGAACGTGCTCGCTCCTCACGCTCTCCAACTACACGTGTACCTGTCCTCTAGGATGGAAGGGTAAGAAGGGGGGTAACGTCCTCTTGCATCGGCCGCAGTGCTAAACGTTTGGCTTTGTTCTCTCTTCCTTGTAGGCGTGCATTGTAACGAGATCGATTACTGCGCTGGTTCTCCGTGCGGCCAGAACGGTGACTGCATCAGCGAGTACAGCACCTTCCGTTGTCACTGCCACAAAGGTTTCAACGGGCCCGACTGCAGGATTGACGTCAACGAGTGCAGGGAGAATCCCTGCCAGCACGGGACCTGCCACAATACGCACGGATCATACCAGTGAGTGTCGTTGAGTGCTGCACACCTTGAGGATTCCTTTCCAAGTTTACAAAAAAAGGAACCATTGCTACCTGTCCTTCATTAACTGCACCGGCCAACAGTACAATAGAATCCTTGCGCAACGTCTGCAGGTGTGGAATTTGGTCCTTTGCTCTGTAATGATAGTCTGAGAAAAGGCTTTACTGCTGATGACTTCTTACACACTGGTTATGTGTCTCCTCTGCTCTCGTATCCAGAGCATCTGAGGCGTCGCATAAAGGAAGAATAGGTCACGATCCTTCTTCTCCAGACCAGGAAAAATCTTCATTGCTGCCCGCAAGTCGTGATTTGTGGCAGTCACAGCTAAAGAAGCGTTTGCTTTGTCACGTTTATTCCAAAGATTCTTTTTTTTTCCCTGCAATCTTCACCAGATGGCAACGGTTTCTCTCATTTCTCTCGGACTTGCACGGATAAGATTACAAATAAGATTCTCATCACTGCTAAGAAAATCATCTTTCAAGTGCGTGTGCTGCAATAGTCGGTCGATATCTAGGCCACCGCTTCTTGATTCCCCATGAAGCGTTGTCAGCAAAGTTAACCTGAGTGCAGCTCTCGAGTGCTGCGATCCTCAGTCAGTTTATGGAAATGCTTTGATCAGTTCAGTACAGGCCAGAGTGATGTTGGCTCTGCTCGAGCTCATTATGCTGTGAGTGTTCCCTGTACTGCGGAACAGTACTGCCAGTCAGTCCGCTCTAACCAGCGCTTCTGCCCAACTTTCAGG
>JAAUXU010117348.1_pt1 | contig 40966 bp, 35 predicted proteins | sample 7278151 | NCBI WGS metagenome assembly JAAUXU01 (sample SAMN14350113, study PRJNA611818) | marine sediment metagenome | isolation source: surface marine sediment (1.8m) | place: French Polynesia: Moorea | collected 2018-08
CTGCTGGATCTGAAGCTCTAGTAGAAATTGGAAAAGAGGCGAGCTTTGCCACCCCTGTCAAAGGTGCAAAAACCAAGGGACAACGCACACATGAGGCTACAGGATCTGAAGGTCTAATGGAAATTGGAAAAGAGGTGAGCTTTGCCACTCCTGTCAAAGGTGCAAGAACCAAGGGACAATGCACACATGAGGCTACAGGATCTGAAGCTTTAATGGAAATTGAGAAAGAGGTGAGCTTTGCTACTCCTGTCAAAGGTGCAAGAACCAAGGGACGAGGCACTCCTTCAAAAGCCACTAAAATATGGAGTCAACCAGATATCAGTGGCAGCAGTGACGAGGCAGAAGTGACCCTTGAGGCTACTGGATCTGAAGCTCTAATGAAAATTGGAAAAGAGGTGAGATTTGCTACCCCTGTTAAAGGTGCAAGAACCAAGAGGCGACGCACTCCTGCAAAAGTCACTAAAATATGGAGTCAACCAGATATCAGTGGCAGCAGTGACGAGGCAGAAGTGACCCTTGAGGCTACTGGATCTGAAGCTCTAATGAAAATTGAAAAAGAGGTGAGATTTGCTACCCCTGTTAAAGGTGCAAGAACCAAGAGGCGACGCACTCCTGCAAAAGTCACTAAAACGTGGAGTGAACCAGGTATCAGTAGTGATGATGAGAAGACAGAAGTGACTCTTGAGGCTACTGGTCCTGAAGCTCTACAAGAGATTGATAATGAAGTAAGTTTCGGTACTCCTGTCAAAGGCGCTAGGAACAGAGTACATAATACTTCGAAAGTATCTGATGCAGAAGTCCCTGGAGATAGATTCAATGAGAGTGACAGTAGCTCTGAGAAGACAGAAGTGGCCCTTGAATCTAAATATGCTGGCGATATTGTGGAGACTGCAATAGAAGCGATCTTCAAATCTTCTTCTAAAGCCAGGAAAACAAAGAGAACACGATTAGATAACCTGAACAAGAATAAGGGTGAGGTCGGAATTGAGGGCGTTTGTACTCCGTCCAACAAAACCGAGAGGGAGGGGGGTTATGCTGGTGATCACGAGTGCGAATCGAAAAAAGTGACCTTTGTGTCGCCTCAGGATGAAGTCAGACCAGAGAAGTTCAGTGATTCCTTCTTTGACGACAATCAAAGCGCAGACGAAACGAAAGGGATCTTCCCGCCTGCTTCCTGCTTGGAAGGAAAAGTTCAGGAAGACACTTCAAGCACCTCTTCCAAACATGCCAAAAAAGCCAAGTCATCGTGTGGAAAAATCAGTCGCAAGATTTCTCTTAATAAAAGCAGGAATTCCCGTCGGAATCATCTTAGCTACGATGATCAACATGAGAAGACAGAGGCGACTTTCAAGGCGGGCTCAACGCTGGAAGCTGATAAGAGTGTTGCCGGCAATAATACGGAGGAGACTGACTGGTCATTCGATCCTCTTACTAGCTCTTCCCCTGTCAATGTAAGGCCATCCAGGAACAGATCTCTTGTCACCAGATTTGGCATCGACGACATCACTCTGCTCGAGGCCGTTTCACCAAATAGCGCAAAAAGGAAAGCTGCTGAACCTTTCTCGGTGTCGCCCCTGGCGTGAGTACTTGCTTGGAAAGTTCCGTAAGAGATGCGTAGTACTGTGCTTAACTGATTGTACTTGCAGGGCCGCCAAGACGCGTAGCAAGAATCTCCGCAGTTACAAAGTCGAACAAAGTATTGGGGCGGGCATCAACAACGTTCCTAAGCTCCTACTGAAAGCTGTTCTTGACGAGGATACCGAACTCATGCGGGATAACTTTTTAAGCAAACGTGAGTGAAAATTAAGTTGCAAGTGTGAACTAATTATATGCGTACGTACGATTTTCCGTAGCGATAAAAAGTGCCACTGCTGCCCTGGGCTGCCAGGAACCTAGTGACGGAGGCTCCAGTAGCCCTAGGTCCCCAAGAATGATGGAAAGCGGCGGCGTACTAGTCGATCAAGAACTCAGACCTAATGTAATGGTGACCCCACTGAAGTCGCCGGAGAAGTTTTGGGCTGTCACTGACTACTCGGAGTCGCCAAAGGGGGAAATCCGTATAAAGGTAAAGCATAGTATACGTATGTGCTATACGGTATGTGACGTACAGCACGTCTCAGAGGAAGGATCGGTAGATGCCTGTGAAGAATCTTTGTATGATGCGTCGTAACAACATCACAGGTTAGCCCTTCATTTTCCCTCTGTTTCAATCGTTTAGATCAACCGTCAGAAAAAGCCCCGCAAGATCTTGGCCGGGGTCCAGTATCGTCAGCGCGTATCCCGCCGCTGCTCACTCGAGCTGGGCATCTCCCCGAACAAGCTTGCGGAACTGATGGCAACGACTCCCTCGCCCAAGCAAAAGTCCTTATCAAAAGCCACTGAGCCGCTCACGTCAAAAGCCGCATCCTCTTCTAAGACACCCCGAAAGAAGCAAACATCAAAATCATCTCCCTCGGCCAAGAAGAACCTGGAGAAGAATGACACAGGTACACAGAATGTCACCAAGCAAAGCAAAACTGTAGCGCAAGACGTGTGTTTCTCCTCAATGCGCCAATAGTGACTCTCCAACGCTTACATAGGTCTCGAGAACTCGGACTACTGCGAGTCCGTAAAGGCAGGCAAGGCTGGTGGCCTCCTGAGCCACAAGAGTCCGATTAAAGGGAGCAAGCATTCTCCACTCAGTCAGATCGGACTCTTCAACCTCACAACCTCGGCCATATTAGATCAGTCACCTTCTACCTCTAAAAGTGGAAGCGGCCGGCGTCGGGGGGCCAATAAAAAGCTCAACCTGGAGTAAACAGAATGTGATCATGGTCACTGCTGTCAGAACAAAAAAAAACCACTATACTACTACACAAATATTGAACATATCGCGACGTGGATGTTTCTGAGGATAACGAAAGCGAAAAGAAAGCATCGATTGTAGCTTTCTTGACTCGAGCTCAATGTGCTGGTGCATTGTACGAGCACATGCGTGGCGTTCTAAATCGATGAAATTGTCTGCAGCGCTTTTAGTCGCTGGTCGTGAATCTTGGACTCTGAGCCTGGTAAGATTCTTCGTGCAGTTGTCATTTATTTTGCAGTCATTATATGTTCACGTATCAGGGACTAGAGACTTTTAATCAACGATGTTCAACGGAACTAGGACAGGTTTCATTTTGCATGCGCGAGTAAGTGTTTAGTACTGTCTGCATGAATTTCGTCGCTTGTGCAGCATTATTGACATGTCTCATTTGCATTCAGATTCTCTATTTCCTCATTGCTACCAATTGATCTATCAGGAAAGTTCCCATCTCCGAGCCCATGATTGCTCCAGCCTTGTTCAGATGCATCTTCTGATTTTCCTCCACAGCCATGGCTCCTATTAATATGGCAACGACATACGAATGTCATGGCACGTCATCTTTTGCATCTCACAATCTGGAGCTTTGTTCTTGCTGGTGTTCGACCTTCTGCCTCTTCTCCCTGACAAGTCTCTCCATAACAGCCACAGCCTCTTCGTACTTTTGGTGGATTCGTCTTTTGTACCAAGCCTCTTCTCGGTCCAGAATCCTCAGGAAGTTCCTCAGTTCAGGCAGAGAAAAACTGTCCCAGCAAACCTCGCCAGGATCATTCTCTTGGAGCACGAAGCTTCTGTCGGGCACTCCGGCATTGGCGACGCACCAGGAGAGAGCCAGAGCCAGGGGTCGTTCATCGTCGTGAAGACGCCTCAACCTCATTCGACTCAAAGTCTTGTTCTTGATTGATCCGTTATGATATTCTTCAGCCTGCGGTTTGGCACCCTTTTTCTCGTACAGAGCGTACTTATGCGGGCTGTCAGCCACCCTGAACTTGTCCAGAAGTGTCTGTATCACGTGCTTGGCGGTAGTGTCGCCGTCAACGTGCACCGCGCGCACAGTCCCGGCCGGCAAGTAGAAACAGGTCAACGTTTTGCACGTTTCTCCGCTTTTCTGAGAGGCTTCTATAGCCAGATCGTCACTGCTGGTCACAGTCACCGGCCTGCTCAGGCTCAATTCTACTCGCACGAAGCCCCGTACCGAGTTGGCGGCATCGTCCAGCACGGTTTCCTGACCTGGAGGGCAGCGTCGATTGTACGTGGCCACCAAAAAAGGCAAATCATCTCCAAAGACGGTAGATATCGGCAGGTGATGAAGAGATGACGGGGGCTGAGTGACCACATCATCGTCATCTGTCAGAGCGTTCGCCTCTTGAAGTTCTTCAGCTCCGTCGTGTTCGATCTGGATGTGTTCGACATCCTTGAGCGTTTGTAGAGCATCTTGAAACTCGTCGTCGTCATCCTCAATGATCTCGCTCTTCATAGTAGATATGTCTGCTAAAGTAGATAGATCGTCTTCCTCTTCAAAATCTTGCTCACTTTTTGCCGTCAGAGCTGAACAATTGAGCCGGACCTTTTTCTGACACTTCACATGGCAGGTGTAGCTGCAGTTGGCGCACCTGGCGGCGCCAGTGTCGTACAAGCCCCATACCAGGTTGCCGCATAGATCGCACCAGGCTGGATTAAAGCTTCCCACAGCCGCAAAAGAGTGACCGAGACCCGCTTGGTCGTCACCAGAGGGTTCAGGTATGGCCGGGAAGAAGTTGAACGAGCTCATCTCGATCTCTTGGGGCGGCTGTTGCGCCTTTTCTGAAGACGAAGAGGTGCTGGTCGGAGAAGAACTGGTGGAGGTAGAGGAGTTAGAGCTGAAGTGGGTTGTGGCGGAATCCGCCGAAGCAACGTTGGAGCTGCTGTTGGCCTTTCTACGGAGCTGCCCTAGGAGATTCATTCCTCCCGAGATGAGGTTCGATAGATGAAGGCCACCAAACAGATTATTGTTGCCTAGCTGGGGTGACTCTTTTGAAGAGCGGCTGCCGCCTCGACCTCCGTGATTACCATGGTCGCCGCGGCCACTGTGGCGGTTGTGCGGCAACGATGACGAGGAGGAAGAGAGCGCCGAAGGCAAGGTTTTGTACATGCGTTGGGACTGGGAAAGTTGAGAGAGTCAGTACTTGTCGCTTTCAGTTGGACAGTTGATCAGAAATCTTACCATAGCTGCGTCAGTTTCTCCCGAGCAACTCCGGCCCGTGGGAGATCTGGCCTCTGCTGGCCTCTTGGCTCGCAAGCGTCGTGGCCGCGGCCATCTCGAAAATATGACTAGAGCATGGTGTACGCTTTGTGGTGGCGGCTGCCAAATGGTCGTAGCCGGGGCTCTCAACGATCACCACTGAGAAGTTGATGATGATGTCCGAGCTGAGAAACTCCGCCGTGTGTACTCTGGCCTGTAGTCGTCGCACCAGCAGAAGCAGACACACACAGCTAGTGATGAACTCAAGCACAAGCCGAGATGAGATCCTAGCTTTTCTCACAGTCCAGTCGAGTCCGAGGGCAAAGGTCGACTTGGCCTTACATCTGCTCAGCTGGAGCACCAAAACATGTAAGATGGGTGTGGGCGGCCCAACTCCCATTTACGCCCCATCTGAGCTTGTCGGGCTCGGCCCGGCCTGGGTAGGTCCTCGGCTTGGAAGTCATCACTACGCACAGCTGACCTTGCAGCAGAACTTGCCTGCTGGCAGTGGCAGGAGAAAAGAGGACGGTTGAAGGGGGTAATTTATTATGGCGCTATGGTCGCCATCTAGCGGGCGAGATGAAAAAGCCCATGCCTCTTAGAGTTTCCAAGAAAGACCTCGGCTTAGGCACTGCTTACACATCCTGTGTTTGGTAAACAAACCCAGCATAGTTTTCTTGAGTTATCTTGACGTAGGAATAGTCCAGATTACAGCACTTAGCAACTCGCTGGTCTCTGCTCTAGACCTGTGAGGGGAGGACGACGACAGCATGCTTGGACCCCGGAGCGAGCACCTGAAGAGAAAGTCCGCAGACATCAGGAGACAGTACCTGCAGCAAAGGCCTGGCCTCATTCAGAGAAGAGAGGTTTCAGTCAGTACAAAACCGTAAGCAACTTTGCTCTCCTCATCCTATATGATCCTTTAGGCACTGCGGACAATGTACAGGGTGCGTGCGAATTAGGTGGAAGAGAAATCGACTCATAGCTCTTCTGTGATATTCTTCTCTTTTATTTGTGCATGAAGCACTGTAAGACTTACATCAATGGAAGGGAAATTTTGTTGCTGTTAAAGTCAGTGACTCAGAACTGGCTGAAGAATTACTTTCTCATGAGAATAAGGAAAAAACTAACCAGTCACACTGCACCAGTTTGATGATGCTTCGGGTTTTTTTCCTTAGATGCAGCCCTTCCTTGGACTGCACTTCTTACATTAGCAAGAATATCCCTAGATTTTTAATTTCATACATAACTTCCAGCCACTCAAAACCTCCAGTACAACCATGTTGTCAAAGTATTCTTTTTCGCTATGAGGTGCATCCCTCCCTTTCTGGTCCATTTTTGAAGGTTGTGTGACAAAAAATGAGTAGTTGTACAAACACTTTAACATCTGTTTTAATCATATTTATTGAGAGTAAAATGATTGAAAAAGATGAAGTAAGAGCAACTTTGAATCGGTACTCCAGCCTCAATTGGTTTGGATCTGTTTGGAGACTTGTACTTGAAGTAAAAGGAGCGTCTGTTTGAGCCCCTATTCAGCAACGGTTTCAAGGGGTTTCAAAATGATACACAGTTTTGCCTGTACAACCTTAATTTTCACGTGAATTAAACATAGACTCTCCCCTTGTGGTTTCTTGTAGGCACACTGAGTCACTCCAGGTGGCAAGTTATGATTCGAGCTAATTCGTGTGCATCCTGTGTAGTGTCTCTACTTTTTGATGTGCTGATGGCGCATGAGCAGTAAGTAACCGTGTGTCCGGTGTCTTGAAGTGATGATGGCATCACGGTGCTCCAATGGAACGTGCTGGCCATGGGCCTGTCCGTGGCAGGGCAGGGCTGCTTCGACGTCGAGGAAGGCGCACTGGACTGGGACCAGAGAAGGGCCATGATCCTAGAAGAGATACTTAATCGAGGGGCCCATCTCATAGGACTTCAGGGTATATGACACATCTTACCGCACGTATTTGCTTTATATCCTCTGGTACGTAAATTGGATTTTACATACCGCCCCGGAGTAATCTGTGACCCAGGTTATATCCCAGACATGGGAACTGAACGGTCTTTTCCCATTACGAGAAGGGTGCAAACGAACACCGCGCAGTAATCAGTGATCATCAGTGAGACCAGTTCAATCAGTGATTCATGGTTTGAACTACCATTACAGAAAGACGGGATATTAACAGGAAAAATGACTTGGCATGATGACTATTGTGGATCCGCCACAAGAATGTCTTTCTGGGATGTTAAGTTGAATTCGACCTTGTTAATATCCTCGGGGGATATTAGCTAGGGGATATCAAACAAATAAAATAAGGTACTAAGGTAGCTTATTTTACAGTGGCTTGATTTACATAAGTAGAACAAGTTAGTACTACTTCTGTAAATCAAAGGTCTTCTCCTGATACTTCCGAAATAGAGGTGGACGACTTCAGCTTCCTGTCTGCCCACTTGCTGTCGCTGGGGTACGCAAATTTGTTCGCGGCCAAGCCGTCGTCTCCGTGCCTCACGAACAAGGTCAACATAGGTCCGGACGGATGCGCCTTATTCTACCACGAGAGTCGCTTTAAAAAGATCGACTCCGGATCAAAGGTGCACAAGAATTTTGTACTTATTCATATTTTAGCTGCGTGTTTGAACGTACTCAGCAACCCTGGTATCCCCACCTAACACCGTCCAAGCAGCTTTGTTTATAACACGCTACTAACATATAGGTATTGTCTCTGGACGACGGCAGTCCAAGCAATTCTGTGGCTGCTTGGACAAACCTGAAAGAGCTGTCGAAAGGCATGACCCTGACCATGATCACCACACACTTGAAAGCTGGGGACAATGAAGAGAGTGCGTCTATTAGAAGACAGCAAACAAGAGATCTGGTCAAGTTGATCAGAGAATTGCTTTCAAAGACCAGTGGTAATGTATGTCGCAGTCATTGACATCACTGTTCTTCCTTTTCATCATTTCCAAAAAAAAATATTTCTTGCAGAAGTAGCGTAAGACAAGTTTACAACTTACCATAGGAACTCTTGACATAGAACTTGAAAAACCTGACGTGTGACTCGGTGCTCGCTGTTAGGAAAGTACCTTTCCAGCCCACTCCAACTCACTCTCAAGCTTCCCCCACTGTCAAGCTGAATTGACTGTTATTATGTTCCTGTTTGCAAACATGGAACATCATTCTCCATTTAGCTCTTGTGTGCTGCGGTGACTTCAATGGAGACCCACATGAGGAGTTCTACAAGGTGATGACGCATGGCACAGGGCTTGAATCAGCGTACTTCAGTGGTCAGTTTCTTTATGCTGCCACGATGAGTTGATTGTATCCTTCAATATCGCTTTTCTCAGTGCTTGGGTCTCGTGAACCCGCTTGGACGACCTGGAAGGTCCGCCCTGGGTCCACGGGAGAGAAGAAGAGGTGCATAGACTACATCTTTTATACCAAGGAAGCACTACGGCCTATTTCGGTTCTCGCTCTGCCTGAGGTAAAGCATCGATTGCGTTGTCATGATTGACCTTAATGATGATTCCATGAGTTTAGGATGATGAAATGCCTGCCAAGCGACTGCCCAGCTTGAACTTTCCCTCGGACCACATGGACATTGCTGCAAAGTTCAAGTTCTGCTAACACTGCTTTGCACGAGCATGGAGCAAGATTGTGTACGAGTGCTTCAATTGTCCTGTTTTTTTGCCACCAGCGTGCTTTTCCTGGAAATATACACACTCGGTCATGCTCTCTCATGATCCTTCAGAAGTTGCTGCCAGCGAAGGAGCATCTTGACGAGTATCACAACAGATCACTCTCTCCACCGTTTGCACCACATAGTCAGCAATAGAACTGACCACAGCCATTTTATACTCTGAAAGCCCAAAACTTGAGGGGGAGCAGCGTAGGTGCGATCAATCTCCTCTTCGAACTAACTGAACAGATTGTACTTGTGAATGAAGTTCATAGCCATCACCAAGAGACACTTTTTTGTTGTTTCTGATGCTGCTTCTGCTGCAAATGAGAACGGTAGTACTGTCCTGTGGAATGCAGTTGCTGTTTGAGCCTCCCTGAATCTGGTAGCATACAAGAAGCCTTTTGTATGTACTTGAAAATTTCATTGTTGAAGGGTTGTTGTTATAGCCACACCGAGAGCGAATTGCAGCAAACAGTGATTGAATGTGGTCCTGAGAATACTTATAGCCAAGCAGATACTTCAGTCTTCCAGTTTCAGTGTAGGTATCATTGAGGTGCATGAATGATTTTATGGCCACCAGGAATCCCATAAAGGTAATTTTTCACTTTGTGCTAAGCAGAAGCTTGCCAGAGACAGTACTCAGGCCCATGAAGTATGGTTCTGCTGATTCAAAGAGTGTCCTCCAGTAGTCAAAGTTTGCATGGCTAAGGGGGGCTTCCCCAATCATAGCAATCAGATTTCTAGAGTTCAGCATGTCAAAGATGACACCAAATAGTCGAATAAACTTACACGTTGGCCTGCACCTTGAACTTGTGGCAGCCTTAGCTCCTTTTCACAAAATTTGAGACTGTCAGCAACACTAGATGAAAGTGTTTGAGCTGCCAGTTTGACATTCATCTTGCCTTGTCTCCATTCAATATGTGCTTTTCATAATTTGTTGTCACCTCTTAGTCCTTCTGCCAGAAATCAGTGCAACACCTGAATGTACTCCCACTTAATAGCCTCGCCTTTGCCATTCTTAATAACCAAATATGTGCACGAAGTGTTCCTTGAGTGCTTTAGCATGTGGGCAACATCCAGCAGGGCACACACTTTAACTGAGTCTTCTGTGGGATGGGGAGACACAGGTTGCAGATTAGAAATATCTCTCACATGGCCACCTAGTTCCTTGAACATGGTAATGTGACATTTAGTCCCATCAGAGATCACACTCATTATGATCATTCCCACATCATAGTGGTCCTGCGAAGCAATGGAGAGACAATGTTGGCTTTTTCAGTTCCACTAAGAGCACTGATGAAAAAGTAAGCCAATGGGCATTTCCAGTGCCCATTCACACACACCACCAGGAAGACAAGGGCCTGTGTTGCAGAATCATCAGTCTCTCCTGTTCCCAAGTTGGTAAGGCCGTAGTACTTGTCTCCATGAAAGTCAAATGACTTCTTCATAGCCATCTCATCTATAATGAGATTGCAGTGCAGGCTTCTTCCTTTGGCTTTCTTTTCATTTTTTTCAGTTTTAAAGCCTCCAAGGCCTCTTGGGTGAAGCCAGGGGTCCCATCAAAGGAGCTGTACCACATAGGGATCACTGACAGGTGAGGAAGTCTGAGGGCAAAAGTCTTTCTGATGTACTCATAGGCTTTGTTTGAATAGAATTTGACGAGTGAGGGCAAAGGACCGTAGCACAGGCAAATACTCAACTCTGCTCACTTTTTCAGTCTTTTGGTTCCTTTCCAAGCATTTGGATATATCAGCTGGAATTCTGGAAGCCACAGAATCCAACACAGTAGCACCCTCGTCAGAGATCATCCCCTGCTTTTTAAGATTTTTTATTTCACTTCTGAGAGTCCCCACCTGCTTCTTGTACATGAAGAATTTCACACTCTGGTTCTTGATTGTCTTCTTCTGCCTCTGAATTATCTCCATGAGAGACTCCAGATGAGAACTGAGAACATCACTGCCAGGCAAGGAGTAGCAGTGGTCATGTTCAATGTCCTTCTCCAAGACTACCTTGACAGAGAGGAGGAGGGCATTCTGTTTCTTCCGACTCCTCTTCTTGGGAATAGAGAAACAGACTTTGGGAGCCTTTCGGAGTGTCCACTGGGAAGGCTGATACTGGGCTGGGTAGCAGGGGAACACCGTTGGGATGGCCCTTTGCACCAGACATGGTCTTCTGGATGACGCATCAATCAGAGAAAGGTCAAAATGGTAAGAGCACACGGTGGAAAAGGGGCTTGGAACAAAGCCCTTTCATTGTATGTTCTTGACCCATGTTGCGCAAAGGCTGGGGTCATGTGGACATGGGGACATGTTTACACCATGATTAACGTGTACATTTACACTTCATTCGTAAGTGGTGATGAATGTAGTAAACTAACTTTGCGTAGCCTCTTGATTCATACTCCTTACAGCATACATCTGTGACATACACTAATGTTGTCCATTGCATTAGTAGCTGCACGTCCAGTGGGAAAAGTCTGCTTAGACGCTTTTCTTTCTCTTGCAGCGCACCAAAGGCAGTTTAGGCAGACAGCGGGGCCAGAGCACTCAGAGAAATGAGAGCAGGTCTTAGCTGTAGATTCGCTAGAGAGATGGCCCAGGCAGAGGTTTCGTCGGGCTCTTGGGGTTCGATTTCGGGCCGGCCCGCAAACTTTCCAAGCCTTTCCAAACTGATGCTAAGAATATGAAATGAAAGATGGAATAAGATCGATTACTACCATATGGTTTATTCACTTGAATATTTTCAACATATCTGTCTTCAGTCAAGCGATTCACGAGTTTACTTTACGTAGTAACCATTCTCTCCTTACTACGACAACACTGAAAACGGGTAATGGTTGAGCCTCAGGTTTCGGCATCGAACATTGCCAAGCTGACCAAAATCTCGTTCGGACGTCAGGCTTGAGGACTCAGGCCAAGCCCGAGAGCACCTCTACTGTGCAGTGTCGTCAGCTGTTTCAGGCACTTCCAAACTGTTGTAACTAGGCACGTTCAACTTCGTGCAGCTCCATTTATGATGGCGGCCTTCTCCTCTACTCCCACCATCCTCAAGATGCTCTCTCGGTCCAGCGCCGTCGGCTTGGCCAAGGCCAACGCCAGCGTCGTCCTGGGATCCAGAGCAGGGTGAGCCATGTGTTTTGGAGTGGCGCTACTTAGAGACTGGGTTCATTGGTTTGACAAGAGCAACTCGTAACCTCCTTTTGGGCTCCCGATGATGTTGAGTTTTCGTTTAGTGACCTCACCACATGACCTCGCTCCTCACTGGCCCGTGACACTGACCCCTTTCTTCTTCTTTAGCTCTTGGTGGTCCCATGTGGAAATGGGGCCACCTGACGCCATCCTAGGGGTCACTGAGGCCTTCAAGAGGGATTCCAATCCAAAGAAAATGAACTTAGTAAGGTTGAGTCGGTTGTATTCCCCTATGTTCTGAACTGATGAAAACTTTGTCGCAGGGTGTTGGTGCTTACCGAGGTGATGACGGTAAACCGTTCGTGTTGCCGTCAGTGCGTAAGGCCGAAGAGATCATCTTCAACAAGGGTCTCAACCACGAATATGCCGCAATCGGCGGAGACGCAGATTACTGTAAACTTAGTGCAGATCTGGCCTTTGGGGATGGTAATTCATTTTTGTCATTTTTTGGAGTTCCAAAACCGCGTCATTGTCATGACGTATGTCATCGTCATGTCATCGCGTATCATTGATGATACGCGTCATTGTCAGGTAACAACGTAACTTCTGAGGGGAGGAACGTGACCGTACAGGCCATCTCCGGGACTGGTGCGCTCCGCGTCGGCGCCGCCTACTTATCCAAGTGGTTCCCTGGGAACAAGGTATTGCTGGAAAGGCACTGGAAACGTTGTGTATGTGTACGCTAGACTCCGAGAGTTTTACTTGAAAATTATCATTCAAGGTCGTTTACTTACCCAAACCATCTTGGGGAAACCACACTCCCATCTTCCGCCATGCTGGCCTCGACGTGGCTGGATACAAATACTATGACCCGAACACCTGCGGCTTTGACTTCGATGGGGCTATGAAAGACATTCAGGTGAGAATTTTTTGAGTCCTGAGACTACATTTACAAGTACTCGAAGTTCTCGTCTCAGACATACAGTCCTTGCCGTAAGTAAATGCGTCATGGATGGCGGCACTTCCTACACTGTACTGAAACATGTTGAGGTGGAATTTTGATGTGGAACGTGTAGATGTGATACTGGAACACAATGTTGAGTACACAGGTCAGTGTTGAGGCTGCCCATTTTGGTGCTCGAGTGCTCAAAGGAGGCCACCTGGAGGGGGGGCATGCCATACAGAAGAGAAATTTGGCTTTTTGAGGGGGTAAAAGTGGATGATTTTGGCTGAAATTTTCATAGGGGAATCCGGACCCCCTGGCCCACCCTTTCCACTGGGATTCACTCCCCAGGCCCTCCGGCGCCTTGAGCAAGCATGCAAAAAACCATGTCCAAGTTGAGAGGTTGCTACGTTCGGTGACGCTGCAAAAAAGAGAGCGACGGGGTGACACTTGGACAGGTAAACAAAAATCATCGACGACAGTCGGGAAATCTCGATCTGGACTGCCACATTCGCTCCTGTTGAGGATGATCTGGACTGCCATCTCCCGCTACTGCTGATGACGGCCATCTGGTCTTCAAGGCGCCGGACTGCCTTCTCTCACTATTGCCGATGACAGTCATCAGGACTACCTTCTCTCGCTACTTCTGAGTCTGATCAGGACTACCTTCTCTCACTACTGCTGATGACGGCAATCCGGACTGCCTTCTCGCTCCTGCTGGGGATGATCGAGTCCCCAAAGCTTCAGAGTCCGGACTGCCTTCTCTTACTACTACTGCTGGGGACGATCTGTCGATGAGCTGTGTCGATGAGTCTGTCTCGTCATGCTCGACGCATTTACTTACAGCAAGGACTGTACTCTGATATTCAAAAGTAAACGTTCTCTAGCTTTTTAGCATAACTCCAGGGTTAGAAGTAATGTTTAATACGTAAAAGTTATCCTTAAAGTTATTCATGCATGTGGTGCAGGCTTTTAGCAATGACGAAAATGACTGAAACGAATAAGACAAAAGCTGTAGCTTTCTTGACACTACAGCTCCACGGATACTTGTTTCACCATAGGAAAGCTTGATACGTTCGTATTTTAAGTTGTTTTCTTCACTGTTGGACAAAGTTGTATGCTAAAAGCAGTGCTGTCAATTTAAATAAAAAGTTGCAACACACCCTCGACTGTCCGCTATCGAGCTAGGGTACGCTCGCTCCTGCACAGCTCGCAAGGGAGGGCGGACAAGGTGATCTTGAGAAGCTCTTGCGACTCTCAACTTTTCTTCAAAATAACAGCGGGATAAGAATTGCCACCTCCCTGATGGCCACTTAACTGATGAGGTTGAATCATTGAAGTCAAAATTTTGACTAATATGTCAAAGAAGTTATTTTGTACCTTCTGACGCCGACGGTCTGTATTTGTCAAGAAAGTTTCAATATTGGGTCTCTCAGACCAACAACCATGAATGGGAAAGCACCAGCTGACCACGGATGGTGACGTGGGCATGGGCAGCGGGGCAATGGAGACATTCTGGTTGCCTTAATCCTTGGCTCAGAACAGCCGCACAAATTCTTGCTCTATGGATCTCAGTATTTCGAGCCTCCATTCAACGTACGTGAAAAATCGTGAATTACCCATGAGAAGTCAAACGAGCTGACTTTGCTGTACAGCTATGCCCGGGATGATCCTAATAAAGAGTGTAAGAAGCTGTTTCAGTTTTGTAATAACAGCTAGATTGGGACATTTTGGGTACTTATCCATCGTGGATCTTGATCATGACTACTTCTTTTCAGAACATCCCGGAAAAAAGCATTATTCTCCTTCACGCCTGTGCCCACAATCCCACTGGCGTCGATCCTAAGCCCGAAGAGTGGAAGAATTTGTCACAGTTGATTAAGAAAAGGAACCTCTACGTCTTTTTCGACATGGCCTATCAGGGGTTTGCTTCAGGTAAGCAGAGGTCAGGTGTGATGCGCTTAGAAGCCGTTCAATTTTTTCTTTTCTTCTTAGGGAATGTCGATGGCGACGCTTTTGCCGTTCGTCAATTCCTGGAAGATGGGAATCAGATCTGCCTCTCACAGTCTTATGCCAAGAACATGGGCCTGTACGGAGAGCGAGCTGGAGCGTTTACCGTAGTCTGTGGGGTCAGTGAGGCATTATCCTGAATTTAAGTTTTTCCAGTACCACTAACTTTCCATGCTTTGTCAGGATAAGGAAGAGGCCTCGAGAGTCATGTCTCAGATCAAGATCCTTATCCGTCCTCTATACTCCAACCCACCGATCCATGGGGCGCGCATCGTGTCTCAAATATTGGGGGATGCCGACCTGCGTTCCCAGTGGCTGGTGGACGTAAAAGGCATGGCCCAAAGAATTATCGACATGAGGAAGAGGCTCAGGGACGGCCTGGCCAGAGAAGGCAGCTCGAAAAATTGGGAACACATAACCGACCAGATCGGCATGTTCTGCTTCACCGGGATGAAGCCTGATCAGGTGACTTGTGTTGTTGAACTCTGTGGTACTTTCCTTAAGATTCCAATCCTAATTTTCAAAATTTTAAGGTTGAGAAGATTACTAAGGACTACAGCGTCTACCTAACCAAGGACGGCCGCATCTCAGTGGCCGGAATCTCTTCGTCAAACGTGGATTATCTTGCTCATGCCATGCATCAGGTAGTGAAAGCGTTATTCTTGACTATTCTGTTTCCTCGAAACTAATAAAAGCAATATTTTTACAGGTTACCAAATAAGAGCAGAGTTTGTCAAAGCCACCTCCTGCTCCTCACAACAACCAGAAGGACGAGTGGTGGATATGAGATGATGAGTGTCAATCTGATGAAGTCATTACTTATCTTCTAGTTTTCCTCTTGATTTGTATGTGGATTGTAAAGTAAGTATCAAGAGTGAGAGAGTGTCTACTTCTCTCTGCTCTGCTCATCAAGCCAGGGCTGCTGAAGAAAGAAGAAGCTAAACCATTGGAAGAGTATCATGAGCATACGTACACCGTGGCAAAAATTTCCTCAGAGCAGTAGTAAATATCGCCTGATCGACGTAGCAGTTTATGTTGTGTACCAGTTAAGTGTTTGACATTGAATGCATCTGCTCGAAGCCCCCAGGCCATCTCGAAGGGGGAACGGAGGGGGCTGCGTGACTGTTCAATAAATTGTGCTAACATGGAAATCCTCACGTTCATCAAGTCTGTCTGGTGTCTGAGAAGACAAGGCTAGAGGATGTGTCAGGGCTTAGGACTGGGTCGATACCAATGTCTTTCGTGTGGTCGTTTATTGATATTCAGAGGTTCATTTTAAGAGGTGTCTGAATGAAATAAGTGGCACTAACTCAACAGCGAAGGGTCGTCGTGTGGCTCTTCATCTTTGCGTTGTCAACGAAACATTTTTGATCGCAAATAATAACAGCAGGTAGTTCGTTTTCTCTCCACCCGTTTAGGACTATTTGTTGTCCTCAGGGATCACGCCGAATTGCACTTCATTGTAGATCGACTCGGACTGTTCGCAGGGGAAGGCATCCTGTCAAGGAAAAGTGTCACTTGGGAAACTGTTAACAGTAGTCTATTTCTTACATTGATGTGATTGCACGTGAGAGTGGACTGGTCGAAGACGGTCTGGTTGCCACAGAGGAACGACCACTGAAGAGTGGGCAGAGGGTTGCCCTCTGGGTCATTGATGGGCAGGCAGATGTGGAAAACCTGTCATTAAAAACATTGGAATGAATGAGATATAAACGTCGGCCACTAAAGAAAAACTGCGTCTGCGACTATACAAGTACTATATAGGGTTGCGTTCTTAGTATACAAGTTTGTCCATATTACCTGGCAGTTATTGTTCACGTCCGCGTAGTATCCATACTCGCGACCCTCGCAGCTGAACTCCCTAGAGAGAGGCTGGTACAAGTAGGTCTCGGGCTCAGCCGAGAACCGAAAGGCAGGACCGGAATCCTCCTAGAAGATAGGAGCACGCAACATAATCGTACATCATCAGTGTCCAACCACACACGTAGGCTAATGTTGTGCTTTGTTCCGTTGTTGATTGTGAGAAATGCAAGGTCTTCCTTTTTCCCTCACACATTGTACGTGATGATGACCTTGTGCTCGTCATCCTTTTTAAGGCGTTTGACCGCGCCACCTACGTACGTTGTTCAATGTTCTGGCGTGCGGGCGCCCATTCCATCAAAATGAGCAGATGCCCAAAGATCCTTGGAATTCTTCTTCTAATAGACTGAGGCGGCAGATGCCTAATTTCTTAACGAGAAAAAGGACTCGCTGATGAAGATCTTTCTCATTCAACCCTTTACTCGTCTCTGCTTACATGGACATTGAGCTCTGCCAGCGGGTAATGCACGTGTCGTGCTTGGCTCTCACGTTCGGCAACCTGTACCGCACGTGCTGGACTGACGTGCTGGACAAGTACTCTCAAGTGTGCAACGCGTGCAAGGCACGGAAATAGTCCCGCTCGAAGAAGCAGCGGGGCGGATGGCGACTAAAAAAGGTTAGCGTCTTTTGTGTCTGGTAACCTTTGGTGCACGAGGGAAACGTTTCTCATGTTAACCTCTTTGGCTATGTTTCATTGTACTACCCGAGTGTGAATGCGCGGAAGATCGCCCTGGTCGATAACCGCGGGCAAGAGCGCACGTCCTACCTGTGCCAGATAGCCGACGATGCAAGCTGCGAGGACCAGAAAGCACTTCATTGTTGACGAGGATGGCAACGTTCACACTTCAACCGCCGCAAGACAACTGATGGCCTTCCCCTGGGACTGGCCAGCTTTTATACCATGAGCGACAACAGCGAAAAATCTTTCTCCCGCTCCCGCCATGCGTGCCTGCGTCCATGCGGTGTACGCATAAAGTGCGTAAGCGTCGTACGCATTCTTGGCGCGACGGAAGCGTCGTCTGCCCCCGGCGGGGAGTGCTTAAGCAACTTATCCAAAGGCGATGTCGTCAATCATACTTGACGAATCGTTGCTTCTGCTTTCTCCATGTTGAGCAAGATCAATGAGTGCAACCACTTTTGCCGGACACAACAATGGGGACCAGCAGCTACAGCACCCACAGCTACACCACCACACACGTCATCGTCGACGTGTTGCGCTTCTTAAGGAAACGACACTTTAGCACGTCTCCTTCAAAAGCCTTTTTTGCACCTCTTAGAAGCGGAGGGGCGAAGAAGTAGAAATAGCGCGCTTTATTGGCCATCATATCCTTGGTGGCATCATTTGTTAGGCATGTCCACAATCCAGAGCCCATCTGTTCCTTTGCGTTTTATCGCGTTCCCCATGAACAACTCGCATGAACGATAGTGTGTGCTACATACGTACGTGCGTGTGCGCCTTGTTCAAGATGATAAGGGAGAAGAGTGATTTTGGTCATCTCATCCTGGAATAGATGAAAAATATACGCCCAATCTCAGGACTATTGAGCAGGAATAGGCACCCCCTACTCGCTCGCCTGCAGGGTCGATCGATTAATGGGTCACCATTTTCCATCACTTACTTTAGGTCAATATGTCGAGGACGTCTTTAAGGTAACAAAGCTCGCACGTGTGTTCTTCACTAGAGGACTAAAAGGATTAAAGGGTTACACCTTCGTAAGTAAATGTACAGCAAAAAGACATAGCCAGATCCAGGGGTTTTTTTCAGGTTGTTCGTAGTTGTGTTGAACTAAAATGCCTTTTTGAATCCACAAAGTTACGCACAAACCATCCAGAAAATTGTCATTGGAGCAGCTTCAAACTAACATTAGGACAAATGTTGAGAAAACAGGGGATTTTGTTGATGCAAAAGGATGTGGTCAGTCAATTTTCATAAGAATACGCCGAATTGACAGAGCTCTACAATACACGCTACGTCAGACATTGACAGAAAAATCCTTTTTGTCCTTTTTTTTTACTTGTGTTCCTTCATACGCACACAGGTTTTTGAGGTGTCAGACACAGAGATACATAGATCGCGTTGTTGCGAAATATTCGACACGTAGCTACAAGTCATATACAATGCGAAAAATGTACATTTTGTTCATGGCTTTCCTACCTGCTTAAGTGACTTCATCATATTATAGGTACTAAACAGTTCTTTATTGCAGCGGACTGCATACACTTGTTCATTAACCATGAGCGAGAAGCTCTCGATCACTATGAAGGATTTCTACGGCTGGCCTGGCGGCCATCGGCGACCTCAGCTGGGCCAGCGTCAAGCTCTCCTCCGCCGCTTTCTCCCAGCTTCGAGGTCTCTTCGCCACACAGGGTTGTTAATCTCATGCCATCCTGAACTGCGTAAGTCTAATGGTTCTAAGGCGAGGGTTCATTCTTGTTGCGAGACGAGAAGGGTAATAGATCAGGCAAACACTTTTTTGGAGATGGGCAGAGGCAATAAACGCTGCCAAAAAAAATTCTTCCTGTCCTCATCATGGACGAACCACATGACAGATTGCACCCGTGACCCTCAGCAGAATCTACCTTTTAAGGGCTAATTGTGGAGTCTTTTCATTGGTCAGTGCCAAGGCAGATGTAATCTACGTCTCTTGGCAAATACTTCCAGGCAGGTTGTGAAGCAGGCAACCTTTTTAGGGGGATTTAACGATTATTTTGTCTCTGATGCACTGTCTGGCGACGTCATGGAGGGCTCGGAATGCTTCGGAAAGCGTCTCCTGGAACAATGTTGCCTCCACGCTGCAGCGTGTGTACGCATGCATGTACGCGCGCATGTGTGGCTACCGTACGCATCATACCAAAGGTACGTTATATGATAGGTGTAACTGAGGTCGACTCCTCAGGTAGTCGCAGGTCGAGTCAGGGGATGCCTCATCATTTAGATCTGACCCCCCCCTAACCCTGGTCTCTTGGAAAGAGCCCCTTAGGTGCATGACAAAAAAAAGGGGAAGGAGAAAAAAAAAAGGTGCCCAGCGTACAAAAATATCGAGGGAGAAGAAGCGTCTCAAATGTCTCGCTTAGGAAGACGCCGACAATTCAACACACAGCCTGTTACCCTTGAGGAAATGCGTATAAGAAACGACGTACGCAAAAATGGCGTCACAGAAAGGTCTAGCAGCGCCCCATTCAGACGTCGTTAGCTCGTCCGCAAGGTCTTTTTTACTGACAGAGAAAGAAGAAGAAGAAGAAGTGGGATGAAAAAATCCACCGCCATGAAATTATTCTTCCCACTGGTCCCGAAGAATGCGTCTGGAGCTCCTCCCCAGAGTAAATTGGAGATCACGATCTGAAGCAAGCAGTTGTGCGTCCAAACAGGCACGACGGGTCCGTGTAATTACCTCATCCCTACCCCAGTGTACCACTCCATAATTTATTCTGGCTCATCCTCCAGGAATGTCGCCTTGAGAGGAAAAGTCTGTCCATTCTGTTACTTTATATTGCCGCGACTGACGATGCTAAACTGTCTATTGTCTCTGTCTCCTTGATGGCATCGTAATATTTGTTTGGCGATGAAGTAGACAAGATGTGTGAATAGTGGCTGACTGGAAAACAGCCCATTTGACTAGTGAGAGGCCGCTTAGACAGTGTGGATTTATCCATGCAAAGGGAGAGGACGAGAGGAGCGCAAACGACACGTTCGCGTGCAAATTTGTCACAACACCTTGCAGGGTCCTTTTTTTGCAAGATCTTCAGCAAATATTTGCCTTAAACAGGCCGAGTTTTTTGCGGGTAAGTACTTCCTAACAGGTGTTGTTCCCAAGAACTTCTTCCTCTTTCTTCGCATTGTTGCACATTTTCCTTGGCATATTATGCGCACACACGCAGTCGTCACTCTGAGCGTGAAAATCCATGGTTTACGGGCAATCGCAGCGAACCTTTTGCAGGAGGGGGAGGAGGAGGAGGAGGAGACGGAGACGGAGGAGGGGGGGGGGGGGAGGGCGTGAACATACCCAGATCATGTCTGACACAAATGGAATTTCTGAACGCTCGTGTCAACGGTCGTCGTCATCTCTCAGAGGGTGATCAAGTGGATCCATAAGTTGGCATGGCCGTGATGCACGCGGACACAAAGAACGCAGTCACTTCCTGTTTCAACGGCGCTGTCTGGAAGATGAAAAAATGAATATGGGCCTTCTTTATATCTTTGTTGAGCTGTAACAACAGGTGAGCGCTACGCTGGGGGTGCCGGTCACCTCTTCCAATGCGGTGAAATGATTCTCGTCACTCCTGGTGAATGAAGTCCCTCTTGACCCACGCCACCACGCGTATCTCTATCCACTACGCCATATTTGTCTGGGTAAAAACCCCAGTGTTGTGCGTTTATAGCTATATGCGCCGTCGACGTTTATGAAGATGCCTACGCCAGTCTTTAAATTAGGCCATTTGTATTCTCTTCATTCTTGGCCCCAGAGGAGAGGAAGAATCTCCGTCTGTTCACGTGTGGCAAACAGTGAACTTCTCGCATGCTAAGGACCTGTGGCATGCAGTATCAGTGTCCTGACGAGCAGCAGAGTGCTGAGGCTGTTATTTGGTGCTTCCTGTAAGTGACGGCGGCGGCGGCGGCGGCGGCAGCCTCCAGGTGATCAGACGCTCATAGTCGGACAATGATCTTGACCTCTGCGAGCAATCTTCGACCCATCTCGACGAATCCGCCTTCCCACTCGTTCTCTCTCTCTCTGTCTCATGGACAACTTGTCTCAGTACCCTGACTTCCGCGTCTGGTAAAAACGAAGAAATAAATTCTTTCGCGGGGAATTATCACCACTTCTTGGGCCAACGGCGACGAACTTGTGTCAACCTTGTGTCGTCTGCCTGACCTTGCCTTATCTGTAGCCGTTTTATGAGACATCTCTTTTCTTCCTACAAATGATGCGCACTCCAGAGAGAACTAAAGGGTTGTCTCCCCAAGCAGATGCGTCGGAAATGTCAAGCTCACTGGCTCGCTTGACAATTTACGTTCTTGAGAGGTTTTCATTCACGGTCAAGGCGAGCCAATCATGCGCGCCAGGCGGGAACAGCGAGACATAGCAGTGCTTCCCGAAGTTTGAGGCGCAGGAGCTGGCGGAGCGGATTCGCAGGTTGAGGGGCCTTCGCGAGCCAGACACTTGAAGCCACTTGTGGCAAGAAATCAAAAAATGCTTAGCAAACAGCGCCTCTTTTTAATTTATTCAGTCGGAGTTTGATCTTCGTCAAGTTCTGCCTTGATGGCACAAAAAAAAGTTGACAGCATCGAATTGTTTTCTAAAGTGAACGATGGCCCTAAAGTATTAAAGATGGCCTTAAACAACGCTCAGCAAAGCGAAAACTGACAGGTTGCAAAGACTAGGAGAATTACTACGAGAGTACGAGAATTATTTTAGTGGAGGAGGGATGCGTAGTTTTGACATGGTTGGCTTTGTTGAGGTGACTGCACTGCCATCAACAATGGAGGTGCAGTGGAGTTCAAAAAAGTGGACCAACTCGAATGTGCCTTTTCGACATTAGATGATTTTTATTATTGTATATATGCAAGTGGGATGTGATCCACTACTGTAACATTACGGCGACTCATGCATTTTCTGTAATAGCCCCTGTTTGCACATTCGTATCGAAGATTCTGTACAGTCAGGACGTGAAGATCCAAAAAAACGTCGGGTTACACTCCGCTTGTAGTTTTCTCCTCCTTCGTTGTAACCTCAGAGTAAGGCTCCCTGAGCTCCTGAGGCTGGGCCTTGAAGGTCAGCTGATACAGCAATGAGGCGCATACGCCTCCCAGCAGCGGGCCAACCCAATAAACCTGTGAGATTGTACAAAAAAGATAAGAGTGGCTGCATCTTGGGACCAGGCAAGGCCTCTAGATTGTAGATACCCAGTGGTTGTCCCATATGCCGGTCACTACAGCTGGACCGAAGGTTCGGGCAGGGTTCATGCTGGAGCCGGTGAAGGGAATCTGAAAAGGCGAGATCCTCGTTTCTCTACGAGCAAAAGTTTATGCAAAATTCTCACAGCAAATAGGTGGCACGCGGTGATGGAGAGTCCTATGGCTAGCGGTGCTGATCCCTTGACTGACGGCGCATTGGCCTCATCGGCGGCTGCGGCGAAGACGACTGTCACAAGTACAAAGGTGATCAGGAACTCGATGCCGGTCGCCTGACCGGGGCTGATATTCGTCACCGTGGTCATCCCCAGAGAACTGGCAGAAGCGTCATCGCCACTTGTGGTCACTGCCTGAGATCAAAGGTCAACTTATATGTGTTTTTAGCATGCGTACCGTAAGTTGGTTGGTTTTTTTTAGTTTGCCCGCTAAAGCATGGGTGCGCTTCGCACTGAACCAACAGGCATATACACGAATATTGTATATATGTAGGTGTGTCAGATGCTAAACACTAGGCTGTATATAAGCACAATGGGATACGACTTTCGGCCAAGTAGGTAAAATCTTACACATTACTCAGGGTCTCGTAAGATGTCTCTAGGCCGCTGGCTGGAAGGCCTGGAGAAGAATTTTGGATTTGGCATATGTTTAAGGGGTCAGGCAGGGGGCCAAATTCGAGCCTTGAAAGAGACCCACCACATAACTCACTGCCCATGTAAGCACATTTTGGTGCCAGTTTGCAGGACTTGTCGAACCTTACCAACATATCTAATGAAAAGTACTAACCCTTGCGCACCTCCTGTACATAGTTTATGGGCCTCGCCTGAGGGCGCCAAAGGCTCGAATAAAATGACTGGAAGCTCGTGGCAGCGCAGTCGTATGGTAGAAAATATGCTGGACGGTCTAAGGATCATCAGTATGTTGAATGACAATTCAAAATTTAGGATATTTTCGTGTCGAAATGAAACATGAGATTTTAGACGGTCATCCGGCATCCAATATGACTAAAAGTCAGTGACCCCTGCATGAAGATTCTTCTCACTTCTCGCAGGGTCACTATTATTGTTCTATTCCGTAGTGCGTACGAACATATTATGTAAGTACTTCTCGCCAGCTGCAGTTTTTGCCTCCATGGTGATCTTGCTAACCGACAATTAAAAAATTGCGATAGGAAGTCTGACCATTTTTTTTATTTATTCCGCACTTTCACCGAGTTTTGCACAGGTGCCCTAATTTTTGCTCCATGACTGCTTAGGCGACGCAAGGACCAATTTGGGTTTTGCTACGATGCAGCTTAACGCGCAGCAGCAAGGATTGCGTAGGGGGATTCACGGTTCACAGTTGGCAGGACAGCAGCAGAAGTTGTTGGTTTTCTGGTCAAATTGGGTGATTTGCCTGGTGGTCACCGGCTCTATCACCATTCCTATTGAGCACCCCCGTCAGATAAACCCCAATTTGTCTTCTGTCGTCTCACAATATTGACTTGAAGATTTTGGGCCTAGTCTCATAATGACATTGTGATTCCCTGGATTTCGTTATAGCACCCGTTAAGACCCCTCTAATCAATGGATCAAGCAAGCGCTAGTGATGTCTGCAGGCCAAAAATTTTTCAAACCACAGCAGACGGGGATGCAGCAAACAGCAACCCGCCCGGCCGGCGGGGGTTCGGCAATTCTGCCCAGGCTGCAAACATCCCTAATGTCCTTGTAGTAGGTGCTCAATTCCACCTACTGGAGTGAAGCAGCAAATAAACTAGTGTGCGTGGGGCTTGCAAAATCCTTCCATGCAGTACATGTGTCTTTTTGTCACTTCAGCAGTTTTCACTCACCGTGAAATCCGGAATGCAAGCCGCGCCCTAGTAGAAGCCGCGCTCATTTAGAAGCCGCAGAAAAAAAGTGGCAAAAGCAAAAAAACAGAAGGAAAAATGTCGAGAGTAAAAAGTCTGTGCTTATTGAGTTTGAAAATGTACTTGAAAAGATAGCAATGCCAGTTCTCCCGACGCATCTTGACCCGTCTGGTGCAGAGATGCCAAACTTCAATAAAAGCCCGGCTTGCATTCCGGACTTCACTGTGATCTTAAATGAATGAATATGCTGATATGAATGAATAAGATGATGCAGGGCGAAAGCTTCATGTGACCTGGCGATTTCACCCAAGCCGATCGGCCGTAGGTATGACTGGGCACAAAATACGCATTGAGGACCTCATTGTCCTATGCCTTATGCGCACGAGTGGAAATACTTTTCTTTTTACCTTCAATAGCCCCGATCCCACGAGCGCGCCCAGAACTTGGGCGGTCACGTAAAGCAACGCCTTGATGATGCCAATCTTTCTCCCAAAGAGAAGGCCGGCGGTGACTGCGGGATTCACGTGGCACCCCGATACGTGACCCAGACCTTGCGCCATCGTGGCCACAGTCACGCCGAACGCTAGCGCGATCCGCACGGTCACGCCACCGTCCGTGCCTGGGTTTTCGAGGCAGCTGCCGCAGCCGATAAATACCTGCAGCATTTCATTCAACATGACTGTCACGGTGTTCACAATCCTGATCTGCATCATAAGTAAGCTTTTTCTTCGGTCTGGTAACCTCTCTTACCAAGAATAACGTGCCTGTGAACTCTGCGATGATCGCTTTGAGCGTCCGTGTCTTGTCCATGACCTCATCGAGGCCCAAGTAGGGCAACAACGTAGACGCCATCGATAACAGTCACACCTACCAGGATGAAAAGTAGAAAATCAGGCACTCTTAAAAGCGAGAGCGGCGCGAGCAGCTTTAAATGGTTTTTTTTTCTTCAACGTTTTCAGCGGCAACAGCTTTGGGTACCTGAAAAATGAGGATCTATCACATGTACACAGGGGCATGAACAATGCAATAGGTGAGGCAATTAATTCCGAGTGGGGCCCCATTAGACGCTTGGATCTTAAGCGCGGCTGCAATGAAGCTGCGATGTGCGGGACGTACAAGATTCCCCAGTGTTTTGCTTCCTGCCCTCTTAAGCGGCTGTGAGAGTCTTATTTCAGCACTACTGGCCAGGACACATATGTGGACACACATGTGCTTAGCGTTCCTACAGTGCGTACAAATATACAAGTTGCGTTATCTGTCCTATTTGTTTGATTTACCTTCTGTGGAGCTTCTGTGATCTTACGCTGGGAAAATGGAAAGCAAATCAATACGAACGCAGCCGCGCCGGCAATTAAAACACTTGTGAAGCGCTAAGACGAATAATAACGTTGACTACACCTCCTCTCTAGTGGACCCTACTGGCTCACTCCGCTCCTATGTTCTCTTGGCACAAGTGTCCACCTAGTTGCTGCTGCAACGAGCTAGCAACCCACTGAATTACACGACGAGTACAAAGCTATTATGTGCCCTGATTTTAGTTGTACACGCCACAGCTCTACGTACTACGAACAATGGAGTGGGAAAGCTAGACCGCGCGCTCTCGGAGCTCTCGGAGCACAAACAAGATGAGTTTGTGCACAATGCAGATGTACGTAGTGAATTGAGCAGCACCAACGTCAATGTGATCGACGATGTCTTTGGGCGCGAGGAAGACGCGCGAGGGTGTGAAGCTACGAAGATCAAAGTATGTAAGAGAACTCTGTAACTTTTTCCGCGCACTTTACATTCAAACTTTGATGCTTGTCAAGTGAAAATTTATAACCTCAATGACAATTTTTATGTGCTCTGCTTAGTTAAAGCCCATCCTCATCACTGACTCATACTGTGTTGGGGGGGGGGGGGACTTTAAAAAACACATTCTACCTCGCTTCAACGCACATCACTGAATTACTCACGCCATAACTGGTAATACGGGATGTTTAGGACTCCTCATCATACCTGTTCAAAGCAAAAATCTTACGCAATTTTTTGTCTAGCTAGGAAGGAATCCTATTTGCGGGCGGCAGTGTTGATCTATTTGTTAGTCCCTACAAAGTTTAACGAGGGATGGAAAGCGTTTATAATTGTATTCAAGAGTGAATCCCACAATTTTTTAAATGCACCTGTAAGGTCATTCCAAAATTTTCACTTCTACCATCCACATTTTCCCTCGTACTTGAAAATTGCTTTCCCTTCCCCCTCAAATGGGTTTTATGGTCTTTTCTCATGAATAATGTGCACTTTCGGCATCTATTTATATATTTTTCATGTGCTATGTGTGATAGATAAGTATACTCGTGCAGTCGCTGCGTGCGTGTGTGTGGGTTACTAAATGATGCGTCGTGTGCGCATATGACCAATAAGAGGAAGAACGATACATTACCTCACCTCCTCCCGATGAACGAGTACCTTGAGAATGAGAACCTTTTTTTGGCCTTAGCCATCACATTTTAATCCGTCCTTCAAATGCTCGAGTTAGTCAGGAGTCCTCCTTGAACTTTTCTATCAGAAAGTCAGATAGGCTGGAAAGCAGTGAGTTGTTTTAGCTGGCTGTGATTATGGTTTCGGTTGGTGTCTTTTGATGATGTGATGCACGCCTGTAGGTAGTCATACTAAGCGGCTTCTTGTGGGGCGGTCATTTGACAGTTTATCTACGAGCAGACAACTAAGTGTATTCGATAACTGCGCTGCAGATACAGTATCTCGTTATCAATCGTCATAGTCAGCGCGTGCTTAAGCGACCTACATGTAGCAGCACATCATAGCTACGATAACTGCTGTGGCGCGCTGTGGGAGTACGTGCGGCGCATCTGTAATAGCCCTCGTGGATGGACGAGTACGTGGTGACAGACGGACAGACAGTACACTTGTGTGCGGGAGCTCCGGTTGAGCTACTCGCATTCTGTGCGCGTATGTACGCAGTCTGTGAGGACATGCTTTACCTATGCACGCACGTACGACATAATAGGCTCGACCAATTTTTTAATCTCCTGCGATATATTTGGCGCAAGACTATATTTGAAGATATTCTAGTTCAATGGAATGAAGGGATAATTAGCTTTTGGGTCCCTTTTCTGCCTTCAAAGTGTTATCGATGCAGAACATAAGGATGTTAGGTCAACATTTCAAATTTGACATGGATCTGCTTAGTTACTTTCCAGACGCTAAAATGCAGCCAGCGCTGCAGTCACATGAAATTGAAAGCAAAGTGTGCTTAGCTTTGGCCCACAGCCTTTCAAAATCCGGACACCTCATTATGTGCTTAATTTATGTAGTAAAACTTTATCTCAAGAGCGGGTGTAAAAACAATTGTCTAGACCGTTTGACATAAGGTAAGAAACCTAAGATGCACTCAGCAAAATTCCAACGTTTTCGTTTTTTCGTCTAGCCTCTCTCACAAGTACACCATAGTCCTGTTCACGTAATCCTTCCGGACGCAGGAGGTGCGGCAAATGACAGTCAACGAGGCTTCCGGACGCTCGTTCAGCGTGACTCAAAATGACATCGTATAACAAAACACATACTTAATCATAGATTCCCTCCTCATAAAGACACCGCTTTTTTTGAGCGTCCGAGGGGGTAATTTGGCGGATCTGACAGTCATTCGACAGCACGAAGAGGAAGGAGCAGAGGGTGGCGGCGGTGGGGGTGGGGGCATTGGCCGTCAAGACGCCCACCCGACGCCCGTCGAAGCCGGCAAGGGCGATCAAAAAGCGGAGGAACATATTGGCGCCGCATGAGCAGGGCAATTTCTAATTATAATGTACAGATTCTTCTATACTACCTTCACGCTGTAGTAAAAGATTAGAGACACCATTGCCTCCTCCATGCCTTCATTCGTTTCCTTTTCTTCTTCAGTTCATTTTCTTAATGAAACATCGCCATAAAACCGGCTGTCCGAAGGTTTAGGTTAGCTTAGGATTAGGTTAGGTTTGGCTTGCTCAGGGTAGGGTTCGATTACATTTCGTTACGTTAGGTTAGTCCTGCATATTTTGATGCACAACTATTCTTCGGTCCGCGAGGAGCAATTCTGGCGTACTCCACCTTTATTTTGGTACACGCTCAAAGCGACCCTGTAAAAAAGCAGCAAAGAACGTCATTTTTGCAGCTTTGCGCCAGATCAGCCAAAAGTGAGCCATCTTTTTTCCGAGCAGCCGACGAGTTAACTTCATCAGAGTTCCAATGTTCTTTTGAAGTGATGACAGCTACAGTAGTTGTACCAATCGGCCCATTGGATTTCATTTTTTTCTGAGCCCGAAGCGGTCTGAGGAAGCAACTCCACTGTAGCAAAAACTGGGGAATGCAGTGAAAAAAATATCCCTGTTTCACTAAAAAAAACCAGGTGCGTATGGAAGAAATCGTGCATGAACATCAGTTCTATAGTTCCAACGCGTAGTGCTGAACATGCAGACCTTTCAGTCCTTACAATGGAAGAGGTTGAGGGACGAAAGGTTGATTTTGGAAAACTTAATTTTCGCAACACAAAAAGTTCATGGCTGTTATCTCTACAGTATTTTCATTTTTATGAAATTTAATGCATATTCTAGTCGTAGAAAGAGCAAGATTGCATCTGCCCCTTCAGCTAGTGTTCTCCAAACTGGCCAGAGTATAGCTTTTGAACATTTCTTGTGGTGAATGAAAGCAGCCTTTAATTTTCAAGCCTCCGCTTTCTTTGAATGTTGCTGTTGCTCTAGGCTAATGCTAATTTTTAGCAGCGATCATCACTTAATGTAGTGCGTGTCAAAAGGGAAGCTGAATATGCCGCACCCGGTACAAAGCTGCATCATTCTTTGCTGAGAGCTAGAGGCTTATTTCTGGATTTGAGGCAAGAACAAACAGGCTCCAAGCATAAAAAAGATATTAAAGCAGCAATAAATGCGTTAATTAACTTTATATCCCTTTCAGGAGTACCTGCTGGGCTGAAAGAGGCAAAATGATTTTTTATTCGCCCACATTAGAAAAAAGAAACGGGCGATAAAGATCCCATTCCTCAAGTTACCGAGTCAACATCTGATGAAGTACAAATTTTCGATTGACGTATGCTGTGCTGACAGCTCTTTGCAATCGAGCCTTTCAGTTATTACATCAAGTCCCTAGGTATAGTGCAGATCTTGGATCTGACAAAGTCACTCTTTGCTTCACTGTTTCAAAGACTGAGTGGACAGTGGACAAAGGCTGTAACGATCACTGGACGGAATTATCCCAATTCAAACCATTACTGTCCTCTTGCAATGGTCAGACGGCTGTTGTAGTCAGGACCCCCACGACGTCAAAGTTATCGTTGCATCCACTGTCCGCAGCGCTATGAATTACCTCATGCAACTTGTTTCACAGCAGAAATTGTTATTCAGTTACGAGGTCTTCAGGGCATGAAGCTCATTTCTAACACTTGCACTCTGCGCTGCCGCCGCCCTCCTTGTACCAGGCCAGTGCTGACGTGAAGTCGCACCCAAAAATGGCGCGTAAGTAGGACAGAAGAATGAGAAAATTTGCTACATGTCTCATCCTCACAATCGTACTGTTGCAGGGACTGGGGTACTGAACTGGAGGCCACATGGAGCTGTGGAGATGGATGATGAGCGCTGGGGAGCGCAAGAAACGAATTAATCATAACAGCCAAGCAACAAGTTGGCAATGTTTTCACAAAGAAGGATGTTTTTCAACTCTCTGTTTCTCTTCATGCAATTTCAGCTAAAAATAGCACGTGGAAGTCATGTGTACAGACTGTGATGTCAGTGTATGTCGAGGGTAAGCATGTTTAGCACAGAATGTTGGTGCAATGGCCAGAGTTATCAAGAACTATGTGGGGACCACGTTCTACAGACGTTTATTGACTGGAAAATACAGCTTGGTAAAGTGCGACCCATTTTGTGCTACGCTCCACTTGACCAGCCTAGTTGATCTTGCAGACGTTCAAGCATTCAAAGTATTCCCTGCTTAGCATGTGCGTGACTTTTCTGTACTGTGCTTTCAGTGTTGACAGTGAATGTAGGAAACGAGAAACTTTAGGAAGTCGAAGCTCCACCTGCTGCCATGTTAAGATCTTGTCGCATGTGTGGAGTTGGATGGAATGATCCTTACCGATCACGTCTTGTGAACAATTATACTGTACCACTCACTATTATGTAAGGAAGAAAAGCGCATCAAAGATCCACACTGAGAGTGAAGGAGAGCCTGCAACGGCCTTCTGCGGCGCGTGTCGCCGTTGGGGCAAATCTCTTAGCTGTTCAAATTGGCTTTCCCTCGGGTTTCCTGGAGATACTTATAAGATATTTATGACATATAATATGAAAAGCTAGGTCAAGGAATGAAAAATTTTCAATTGTTCTGAGACCATCTGAGACAGAGACTGAGTTTTGAAGAAAAAAACCCACAATTTTTTCCCCTTCCCTCGTGATAATTCCTATGATCTACAGCAGCCTTGTAATGCTGAGGATGAGCTCTCGCAGTCCCGACAGCAGGACGAGAAGGAACACCAACAATGATTAACTCTCAGGGAGTCTTGCAACAAGTAGAGCACGTAGGAAGAGATTCAAAAATTGACCTTGTGTGCTATATATATTACTCTACTCAATGCTGCCGTATTCCTATACTTATTGGACAAACTCTATTTCTTGGGAATCCCTGGTTTCCTTTGTTCCCAAAATGCGGTATATGACAATCAAACGAGTAGCTAAAAGTTTATATCCTAAGAGATCTAAGGAAGATGGCACTAGAGCAGTACGCATGACGCTTTCTTGATCTTTTTGACGGTGCTCCACTTTGACAGGCCGAATGTGTCTCGGCCTGCCGGTATACACGAAGTGAACGTAAAACTGCATGAACGAAACTTCAAAAGCATCGAGGAGAACAAGAAGAACAATCGTGAGCTGATCAAGTGCTAAGCAATCGACAATTGACTCATTTCTTCCTCCTAAAGTTTAGAGAGAAGCTGAAGCAAGAAAAGTAAAGTTAGATAGCGTAGAAGCACTTTGATTGCTCTTTGTCTCTCTCACAAGCAGAATTCCACAATTATGCTGAAAAAGGGAGATTTTTCAACTGTTTCTGCAAATTCTTTGATGCTGTTATATCCGGTATGTTTTCTTAAGTGTAAACGTCAGGAAACGAAAATACATGGATTAACACAAACTTGCCGGTAACGCAGAATGCCGGTATAAGCGGCGCCGACTACATTCTTGGCATACAGCTTCTGAGGTATGAACAGCTTTTACTGATTTTGCATTTTTTCAGTAGTTGACACTCAAATTTCGTCTGGTCCTGTTGCACTAAGGCCTTAGCAAAAACCGGTTGTTCACTGCCCCCCGCCCCCTTCATCAGTGTTCAAAAATTACGGTCAGGGTCAATTATCGTCAGTACTGTTGCTGTTGACTGGAGAATTTCTGGAGTAAAAAAGACTTCCATTTATCAAATTGTCTAAGTTTGTGGACTTGCAACCTAACCCAAAAAGTAACCGAACAGTTTAATGAATGACCTGAAATTATTAAGGATCAAAACAGCTCCTTGAAACATTTGCGATTGTTGCAAAGTTGCGTTTATCTAGAGGGAGATTATCTGAAGTCAACTGGATAAACATTCTCATATGGTGGAACTTGGATAATTGCAAGCTGTTCTTCCCAGGCAAAATCTTGCAATTAAGCAAGTCCAGCATGAGGTAATTTAAAAAATTACATAGAGAATGTAATTTTGGGTTGTTCTATTTAACAACTTAAACTGCTTGGGGAATGCAGGAAGATTGCCTTTCAGATTGAACGGAAACTTTTGCCTCAATTTCTTTAAATGTGACCTTGGTCAATCCAGCCACTCGTACGAATAGACTTCTTCAATGAAGGAGAAGAGATCCTTTTTCCAATGCTATTTTGACCAGGACTAGTCCCCATTTTACATGGACATGACATGGGTGTTGGTTGCAAGATCATCGTGGTCATCACATCACATGCGATCAGTCCATCATATGTCAGAGTTACTGAGGCAACCACGGTTTGGGCTTCCTCGGCAACCTCAGCTCATCAAACCCAGCTAAGAAACTGGTTCGGGTCGAACCAGTTCTGATTTAACCGAGTCAGTTTCACCTCATGCGATATTTGTTACAAGAAAAAACCCTGCGATTATCCAAGATCTGCCTTCAACCGAGTTTCTTTTATTCGAGTTCTAGTGTATTTTTCTTTCCATCTGCTTTTTCCCAAGGAGGTTGCGAGAATGCAGAGGAAAAGTTTAGCTATTGAGACTTCATATTGTTATTTTGTTATGGTGCACCTCAGTCTGACGTTCGACCTACTTTGCCTCAGTCAGGCGGATCAGTTAAGAGCATTGACGTTGGTTCAGACCACTCCAAGTCCCCGTTCCTTCTGCTGGCCATGGCAAACGACTTGGGCGACTTCGAAGATTCCAAGGACAAAATCAAACTGTGAACGAACATGAAGCCCACCTCATTGACCTCGGTTAACGCGGTGGGAAGATACTAAATTGATCGAGGGAAGCAAAGTTCGAGAAATTAAAGATAACGCAAATACGAGGATGACATTGACTCTACCTTCCTCCCATAGGCTCCGGATATTGGATTGGTTGGACGCACAGAAACCACACTTTCCTTCCATACAAATCTCTCATTCCCGCAAAAAGGTGGGGGTTGCTGCACAGTCAGAAACCGGGACATCCGGGATAAAAAGAACTTCGACTACCAGAATGCATCCTTTTATTTGCCGTGGACGTTTCTTTTGGCTTGGAACGGCTCCGAGTCTATGCCACAGTAGAAGGATTCCTCTGGAACAAAGCTTTTCCAGCAACAGGCTCATTGCCAAAGACTTCTACGGGATCGCAAAGTACAGCGATACTGGCGACAGAGATCCGCTGGGTGAGTAGGTGACGTTGGAGAAGGGTCTTACTAGAAAGAACATACTTCAGTTAATGTTGCAGCTAATCTCGAGGAAAGCACCGCCAGACCCTTGTGGGACCCTTGTGTGGTCGCAGGCCAATTGCGTCAGGAGTTAAGGCTATACGACGTGGATTTGATCAGAAATGGCGTCGACAGGTAAAGGAAAACCAATGATGACCGGTACGGTGTAAAATCTGCAACTGTTCCTTTATTCAGAGGGAGAGCTTCAGAGAGCATTATGATGAGCGCGTCAAGTTGAGGTAGATCACGAAGGCATGTGAGATACTGAGGCATGCGACTTTCATGATCATGATGCTACTGCCCTGGGAATGAAATGCTTGATTGAAGTCTAAAGAGTCAGATGCAACTCATTATACATTGTCAATGTATTCAAAAACAAACGGCGTATTGTATGTTCGTACTGGCTGCGCTCACACCCACACAAAGGACAAATGAAGGCGGTCCACGAAGGTTGTACCAATGTAACCATAAAACTTAAACGTATTCTATACGATATGGGATGTAAACACATACGTACACACAACCGTAATAAGGGGAAAGAAAAAAATCACAGAGATCATGCGAGCAATAAGTGATCATCCAGAACGCCGACTTATCGTTCAATGCTTAAGTGCACTCACGTACAATGTGTGGTACGTACTGTCCATCAGGTGGATATTTTGCAAGTAACTTTGCATTATAGGCATGGGTGCTTAATATGATGACACCCTAAATGGATTCCCGCTCATACGACTGCATGGAAGTGTGGAGTGCTCTACGTACGTACGCAATAACTACACAGTAGTATGAGGATGATACTTGATGAAAATGTTACTGTACAATTCATGCGTTGACCATTGCCATGACGCCAGCTATCCTTGGGGTTCTGTGTGGCTTTGAAAGTAATTAAGAATACGCGGGGTCTTCGACAGAGAACATCACGGCGACACGACCCCCGGTGACATGAGGTCGTGGGTCGAGGACACCGTCGAAGGCGATTGCAGCTCTGGGCGCCGTAGAAGTGCATTGATGCCTAGCGGAGCGTGTAGCGGCAGCTGAGAAGGCAGCGGAAGTGCCGGGTGTTGGTGGTGGTGGTGGTGGTGTTCTTGCGGCTCGGGCGGTGGCTGTGGCTGATGCTGATGATCTTGCTGCTGTTGAAGCTGCTCCTCAGTGTGGCCCTTCTTCTGGTGGCCTCTCTTGTGCAGAGAGAGCGCCGCACGTGAGCGAAAGGTCTTCGGGCAAAACTTGCACCTGATGAGAAACGGTCACTTAGGGGACGAGTACAGTACGCACAATGTACGAGTAGGAATTATAAGGGCATGTTGTGCCAGTCATACCAAGCCATAGAGTCCTTCACACTAAGTTGCCTGATCACAATTGTGATCAGTTTCCACATATCTGACGTTCATAGTACGTCGATCTGCCACATGCATGTATGGACTTATGACATGAGGCATCATTTGCTCGCAACAGTCACGCTTACCTGAAGGGAGCCTCTCCCGTATGAATCCTCTCGTGACTTTCCAATGACTCTCGCTTCTTTACTTTTTTACCACAGAACCTAATACAGGAACAAAGACATCACAACCAGTCTTTATGGTAATCCTGTGGGCGAAAGATTACCTGCACTCCAGACCAGGTTCCCTGTGCACCAACATATGTCTGTCTCTCATATTCTTGCTGCCAAAACGACGGCCGCACTCCTGACATTTGTACCTACACAGAAACACTCTCGACTTGTAATAGTCAGTACGTGCGAATATAACACCGTGCTGTCTCACCTGTCATCTTCCCTGTGATTAAGGTTTACGTGCTCGAGCAGCCTGTCCGTGTTCTTGCAGACGAGTCCGCACTTCTCGCACGTTCGCTCGGTCTTCTCTCCCTCGTGTCTCACCCGGATGTGCTTCCTCAGCATCGAGGGTGAGGCGAATCGGGCCCCACAGCGCTCGCAGTAGTGATAAAGGGGATTCTGCTTTTCATCTTTGTCCAGTCCGCGTGCTCGCATGTGAGATCGCACGTGGTAGTTGTAGGCGGACACAAAACCGAAGCCTTTGCCACATTCTTGGCACGTGTACAACTTCTCGCCAGTATGTGTTGTGCGGTGCTCAAGATAGAGAGACTTGACCTGTAAAGATTGTAGTTGTTATATGCGAATGAAATCGACTTAATTGTGGCATGCAGGCTGTTATGTTAATCTTGCCTCGAATGCCTTCCCGCAGAACTCGCAAAAGAAGCGTTTGTATCGCTGTCGCACACCTCCTGGAACCCACGGGGACGACACCTGCAGTAACAAAAGCAGTAAGTAGTCAAACTGCATCTTATCCGTGCCAAGTGAGTAGTACCTTGTGGTCTACTTTGAGATGCCTGAACAAACTGCCCTGGTAGAAGTACTTCTTCCCACAGTGCTCACACTCGTGCACTTTTGATGGATCGTCCTGACCCTTCAACGGTTTCTTGTCCTTCTTTATCATATTTCGCTGCTGCTGACTACCTTGAGGAAACAACCCTAGTTGCTCTTGGTCATACCCAGCCCCATCATTATAATAGTCGTATTCCTCCTCTGCTTCCTCTTCCCCTTCATCATAATAATCTTCATCGTCTTCATCTTCTCCACCAGAGACATACTCGCTCTTGATCGCTTCCTCGCCAGGCAAATATGGCTCAGACTTCACCTCGATACCAGGCTGTTCCAAGAACTCGGCAGGATTGGGACCCATACCTTCGTCGTCATCGTCCTGAAGCATCAAAGAAGCAGTTAGGTACTGTACGTACATCAGTGTTTACTGTACAAACATGGAGGCACGCACGCACACTTTTGGTAAGGAAAAATACGACTTATGTACATGATGGATATATCTTACGTCTTCATTCTTCATGTCATCCGAATGCTGCTGGTATGAGGGGATTCCTTGAAGGTTGAGCACTCGCTGTTGTTGCATTCGCTGCTGCTGTTGTTGCTGATGTAACTTTATAGACTCTCCGAGGGCCTTTGTACATTCAATGCACATAGAAGGGGGTTTCTTCATAGGCTTATTAGCGCTGTCGCTATTGCTCGCATTCACGCTCGTATCGGGATTAGCATCACTGGTACTGGCACTCGGAGCGTCGTCACTGGTGCCAGCATTAGTAGCGTCTTTACTTGTACTAGCGACGGGAGGGTCGTGAACATTAGAATTAGCAGTACTGGTACTGGCACTGGGATTTGCATCGCTGGTGCTAGCAACGCAACTGTTGTTGCCGTCATTGTTGCACTTGTCTTCATGTTCCATGTCTTTACCATCTTGCTTCTCATTCGGGCTCTGATTATCACCCGGAACTTTTTCGTCTTGTTTTTCTTCTTGACCCTTTTGTGGTTCGTCCTTCTTGATCTTATTCTCAACATCGCACATGATTAGACCTCGGCAGTTTCTCGACACAAATCGACGGACTGGTCGCTTTATCTCGATCATGCGCCCAGTGGGCGCCGCGGCGGCCTTGGACCCCAGGGACAACAGGCCGAGGCACACGGACGAGCGTAGGAAGAGCTTGTGACACAAGCGGACCAGCTAAAATGAGATAGATGATCTTACTTTCGATTGCACCCTTCCATATCATGCTGCACATTCCGAAACGGTCGGTTTTCTCACAAGACGGTAAAGGGTGACATGCATGTTACGTCCCACCTGATCCACGCCGCCTTTGATGAGTCCCTCCAAGTGCGTGTCGCCCCACACCCGCACGAAGTACTTGCCGGTGTCCGCGTCCACCGCCAAGCTAAGGTTCTGCCACGGTTGCTGACCCGAGGACCATGAGGGAAGCTGGGCGCCGAACCCGAAGCCGCTGGTCTGACCACCGCCCGCCGACGCTCCGGAGGAGGGCGGTGCCGGCGCCAGGTCCCAGTCGTCTCTGTGCACCAGCATCCACGACCGTCCCATGGGTAGGCAGTGTAGGCCCATGGGCGACAGTCGCGACGACGACTCCGACCGGTCCAGGACCGGCGACATCTCGGGGTTTCGCCTTTCAGCTCCCGCACCCGGATTCGCCCCGAAAATTCCTTAGTCAGTCCCCGTCTTAAGATGTCGGAGGCGGAAGGCAGCTGTCGTCCAGCCGAGGCGGCGCGCGCGCGCTCGCGGGGGATTAATACGCGCTCACACTCGAGAGAAGAGAAAGAGGAGAAAGGAAAGGAAAGAGAAGGGAGGAGGGGAAGAAGGAGAGAGAGTAACAGAGAGAACTCAGTCAAGTCAGAGAGCAGAAATGCAGACGCAATGCGAGTGCAACCGCGCCACAGCCACAACTACAGCCACAACTACAGCCACACCAGGGGGGAGGGAGGGGGCGAATCCGCTGGGCTGGGGGAACCCCCTCCTCTGGGCCCTCCGGAGTCACAACCTCTCCTCCGTCGACGCGACGAGCTGTCAGGGGGTCGAAGTGGGCTCGGCGAGCCCGACCAAAGACCCCTCTGAGTGCTGCAACTGTGTTTTCTGCAATATTTTAGTTTGATTACATGACAGAAGACCTTGTGAGACGCCAGCTGACGCAACGATTATTTTTGTTTTGTTTTCGCAAAAAAAAGAAAAGGGGAAAATGTGTGAGGCAGACGTCTTCTGGCTTATGATACCTTTTAGTGCTTGATGGCAGGGATTAATAAAAGGAATTTGGGCCCGGCTTGAGGGGTTCTCCGTGGCTGTGGAGTAGTACTTGCAAATGTGTTTGAACATGACCACCATCGGATCCTCGCGAGCCAAGCCTTTGGAACGTCCCCAGGGCTACGGCTTGACACGTCATGTTAGGCTTGGAACCCATCACTACCTATGTTTACTTTTGATGCCTGCCAGTCCTGTTTGACCGAGCCGGGCGAATACCGCTTATCACGGTCTCGAAGTCAGTGTCAGAGCCGCCGATCGCAAAGAGTACGACATCGCCGCCCATCGCCGATGCCAAATCTAGTCCGGGTCTAGTCTGAAGTGCGCATTTGGCGGGGTCTCCGTCGACATGCCGTTCAGGTCCTACACCCAGAAGGGCCGCTTCGGATGGACCCAGCTGGACGGCGTCGCTATTCCATACCTCTTCCGAGAGTCCGGATCTGCCTCAGTCTCTTCCATGGCAAAGGTGATGTCGGCGCGCGTGCTACAAGAACAAGTACTGTGGGGCTACCTCAGCCTGGTGCCAAGGGCGGCGGCCGCATTGACGTCGTCGTCGGTGCAGGCGCTTCAGGCGACGGAGGAAGAGGCGCGGCTGATGTGCCAGATCAACGTGGGACACTGCGACTCTCGCTTCGGCTCGGTCCGGACGGGTGACGACCTGGTGTCCCTGGAAGATGCTGAGCAGAGTCTCCAGTAAGTCCTTGCACTTTCCAGTCCAGATCTGCACCAATATCCTCTGTTTCTTGCGCTCAGATTTCTTCGCCTCTGCCACAAGAAGCTAGTCTGCAAGGAGAGCGCCCTAGAAGATCGCTGCGGGTTTGTACGAATCGACTACGTCGACAAGATCGTTCCTTACGTCAGGAGACGAAGGACAATCGAGTCTGTCGGCGCTCAACAGGTAGACTTTCCACTGGTTTACTTCGACGAAGATTCATTTGCGGGGCTGCCGGCCAAAGCAGCACCTCTTGACGACCCCTGGGACGTGGCATACCTGCGTCTCTGCTTCTTGGTGCATGGGCCTCAAATCCCCTTAACCCGAGCAGAAGACGGCAGTCCGTCACCCCTCAGCAGGGTGGTTCCGTTGGAGGAAGTGAAGGGGTTCTTTCCTGTTGGTACGACCTTCACGGATCATTGGCCAAGGGAGGTCCACTTGGAAAACAGCTGATGAAGGATTCTCCTCCCAGTGAATCTTGTCATAACATTGGACGTGGCTCTCGGTTTACCACAGGAAGGATATTGATCATATGTCACTGGGACAACGATGACCAACCGACAGAGGGACCTCCGAATGTCATTTGTGAGTCGTCTACGCAGAACTGCTTGAAACGTTTGACAGGTACTCGGCATTGATTACCTGATTGCGGGTATAGCCTTGGAATGGCGACTTGCAAGCGTTGCAAATTGCTTTAAGTCTTACTGAATAAGTCGATTAGATTGATAATACAAGAATGTGAAATCTGTGGGATGTTACTGGAGTCGTTATGTCCTGGTCGAGTCTGTACCAGATGTGTGTACTTTCACGTAGGCGGGTCGTATATTCCAAAGCGTTCTTCGCACGTCATGTTGACATTCTTCCCTGGTTAGACACTAGTATTCTCTGAACGTTATGAACATTCTTAACGCACCACGCGTGGTGTTTCATCCTAGAGTTGCCGCCAATGCTGCTGTCCTGCCTGCATCCCAGCTCATGACGTCGATCACGATGGTAGCAGGCTTTGCACATATCTCATGCATTAATTGAAAAAGAACTGACGTCAACTTACTTCCTCCATCGTTACGTGACTCCTAACAACGAAGTTATGCCTCATATACAATTGTTGCCCCCTCAGTTGTCGTAGCGCTTGTAATTGCAGTAGGTGACACTTGGATGTACTTTGTTGAGACTTGAAGGACAGCTATGCTGATGCTCTTGAACGAAGATGACCCCTGATCACACGGTGTTCGTGGTGTGTCTAAACTAATTTGCTCCTATTACCAAACTGTTGGCTTTCCCGTGATTGCGCTGGAGTACCCGGAGGATTTTCTTTAGGGAGCAAGAACTCATTTCTTTACCGTGACATGTTTGTACACATTCATGTAGCATACGTGCTGAAGCGATTTAAGCCGATCTTTGTGCATAAAGGTTTCCCCATGCCGCAGTAGCTATCAAGGTGACCCCAGTCATGGGGGGGGGGGTTACATGACATGACTGAGGGTAGCTAAAGCAAATCAACTTTTTACTGTGGAAATCCTTGATGAGGGGTCCCGACCTTCACATGTTACTAACATATGTTGGCAACTTAGCAACAAGCTGGGCAAGGATTTCTCTTTCATCATACCATGTCTTCTACGTCTGGTTGCTGAAGCTTTTGATGTCTGCCTACATTCGTGTTGTCTTTGTCGCGGCAAATTAAGTTCTTTCTCAGAAATTTTACCTTGCTTGACAGCCAAGATCTAGTTTCTTCTGCTTAGGAAATGGCAGTAAGAATATCTGCGCGCACATGAGCTTTCTAACTTCTCCGATAGCCGCACATGTGATATTTCACATCAGTCAGCGCCAATGCGGCGCTTTTGTCAGTAACGTTTACATCCACATCCAAACGTGTTTCTGTTCATACACACAAGTGCTGTACGTCGTCTGCTAGTCCTTCTTTGCAAAAATGCACCAGACATCCTGGACGGTGAAGTGACTGGACAAAGAAAGGTCATGGAGGCCTCTGGTATGTCCTTGAATACGCATGTGCACGTTCAAACGCGACATTTCCATCGCAAGAGTTGCTCACGCAACGTCGAACAGCAGATCCTCCGACAAGAAAACACACCGTAGCCGCAAGAGTTGTCCGAATGAGCTTGAGAGAGCCGTCAAGAGATGGGGATAGAGTGAGAGCTACGTAGTGCGTAGTGCGGATGTACGGGGGCGGTCAGAGTAAACGAATAATAAATACTCCTCATGTAAACTAGTGTTTAACGCTCGAGAATATCTCGACTTGACGACTCAAGAAAGTTACCTAATTTACATGTC
>JAAUXU010179995.1_pt1 | contig 40943 bp, 40 predicted proteins | sample 7278151 | NCBI WGS metagenome assembly JAAUXU01 (sample SAMN14350113, study PRJNA611818) | marine sediment metagenome | isolation source: surface marine sediment (1.8m) | place: French Polynesia: Moorea | collected 2018-08
ACCATTCCAATATTTGAATTCCATTTGCCCCCCCCCCCCCTCGAGTTTCCGACTCTTCGCCCTCGCCATTTCCTCTCCCCCCTCATGTCACTTATGGCAATTACTTCTCTGGCCCGGCCCTGTCAGCCCGCTCGCAGCTAATCAAGTTTTGTTGCCACCACACTGGCACTTCTTTTGGTGTGTCGCGTTATTCCTTCTGGGAGGTTACAGAAGCCTTCCAGAACAATATCTTCTTTCCTGTCTTCTTTCTTCCCCTCTTTACATCTCTCTGTTCGTGTGTGCGCACTAATGGCACCATCGCATCACTGGGGATCGCTTACGTACTCGACTTACGCATACGTAACAACGCGCCGGGCTCAATGCAGATACACACTCGAGCAACACTAGTGATGATGCCTGCTCCAAAATGCGGCACAAGCCAGCCCCGAGCCTCTTTGAGCCAATCGAAATAGTGCCCTGAGCTTGAGTTGACGGGATAAAGTGGAGAGTGTCGTCAGGTCGTCAGGTTGTGGAAAGTGGCTGTGTTGGAGTGCATGAAATTCAATTATTGACCATTTCTGTGCTATTCTGCTGTTCACTCATGCTCGTACCAGAGTTTCTTTAAAAAGTTGTGAAGGTCACAGATAGACCTACCACAATCTTGGTGCAAGGACCCGCTCTTTAAACAGGCCCGTTGTCAAAAAGGGCCCGCATCAAAGTTGCCGAGATTTGAAATAAGAGTCGGTCTTGAAACAGCCGCTTAGCAGCGTTTTGAGACAATACAATGAACAAATAAAGCATGCGTAGTGTATGCACATTATGTGCGGTATGCCTTGCAGTACAGCATATAGGAAATTTGAAGACAAGTTAGACAAAACTTAGAGCTGCTTTCTAATCCGTAGCAGCAACATGTTGCAAACGAGCTTCCACAGCTTTTGCGTTAATAATTTATGACAGATGTGCTATTTCATAGGTTCTCATTTTGCAAAAAGGCTTGTAGGGGTTGAAGCCATCGGAAATGGGTTCTAGAGGCAACGTTACGACCCGGGCGCCTCCGCCCCAGGCTCGCCACATCACGAGAGAACTCTCGTAGCCAGGCACGTGGACGATGCAGAAGATGTACCGTGGTAGCAGTCGGCAGGCACCTTTTGCATAATCCCCGATTTTCAAGTGTGGTGCGTACTGTCAAAGCCTAAGGGTACTCATCTGCACCTAACCCAGTACGCACCGTTCAAAGTGCGTCTGGATTATTGGATGAGTGTTCATGCTTGCTCTCTTCAAGTAGACGAGTGTGCGCGCAACGCTCGCTAGGGAGATGTGTATTCAACTCGACGCAATACCGTGGAAGGTGGCGCTTTCATCCAATTCTGGGCGTGTTTTGAGGTGAAGGAAAGTGAAATTTCTTCTAAACGACGATCGTTCAGCAGGGAAAAAGACGTTCTAATCTTTGCTTTAAATGCATCTTCTGTGCATGAGGGAATCCAGGGAGTCTGTGTGGCCTCCGATGCCACGAGAGTGAGACCAAACTTGGCACGGAGGTAATGGTGTGAAGGAGGTTCTTCATTCTTTAACGGCCGACAATCCTGAGGTGACGAATGAGTTCACGCAGCAAGAGCACCCTAATGTCATATAGCTTGTTCTCCGTCCCCCCTGGGTAAGGTTGCCCGTCGACCCGCGGGGTCGAGCCAGTGAAGGCTGATAATATCGAAAGGCTTGTAATTTCCTGTGTTCATGCTATTCATTGGCGGCGTCGCGCCTCTTGCTTTCCTTTCATCTTTCTCTGTGCGGCTTCTCAGCCTCCTTTTTCCTTGGTTCCTGCAACAACAGGCCCAAAGACTCCTTGACTACCAGAGTCCTGCCTGTCCGCAACGGGCACGTGGTGGATGGAGGACAGCAAATCCCCTACCCACTCCAAGTGGTGCACAGTGGGGTCGCTGGCAGCAAAAAGTACGAGTGGAGAGCTTCTTCAGGATGAGACACTAAAAGCTATAAGCTGTAAATGGCCCTGGGAATTTGCATGGTTTAGCACTTGTCTCGCTCCGAGGAGTTGCTGCTGTGGGAAGAAAAAGAACGTGCGTGCATGAATGCCAGAGCTGCACGCTCGTACGACATCTTAGAGAAGAATCCAATATGCCCTGAGCAATACGAGCATGCATATATCGTACATGTACGCACGCGTAACGACTCGAGCACTGCTGCATGCCCCGGGAACACATGAGACATGAGCAGCAACATCAAAAAATTGTTTTGCAGCCAGCAGATCGATATCGTCTTATCTCTCGTGACCCACAATGTTCCTGTTCATAGCATATAGATTGTAGAATGCCCATGCCAGTCAGTAGGGATGTGCGGTTGATCGACACCAACACTCTCTGAGTTCCTCTGACTTGGCCATCCCCTTTTTTTGTACCCGGCATTTCAAATTTCCCATCAGAAAGGCTGTCACATCGTTTCCTTAGGTCCAAAGGAAACCTTTGATGTCTGGAGTTTCTTCGAAAAAGAATGGCGAAGTTGCAAAAAATGACCCAGGAAAAATCTCACATTTTTGTGTCGGACACTCGAATCTTTTATTGTGGAAACATAGTAAAACAGTGATGTAAACGATAAGCGACCCCCCCAGCAAGCCGAGTTATGACGATGGCACAGTCTTCCGCATTAGCATAATGTTATACTTGACTGCTTTCCCTCGATAACGCAGTGCCACAGACAAGACTCTGGCGGCTTCTCTAAGGCAGGAACATCAACACTCACACGATGTACATGCATGACTTTACTTCACGCCCCCTTTTCTGGCCTCACAAAGGCAAGAAAACAGTCCAAGGTCGCACTCTAACTGATGCAATATCCGCACGGGAAAAGAAAGCATGAATAAAACACGCTCCAGAAGCTGAGGTAGGAATGGAGTGACCACCTGACCAGGAACGAAGAAAAAAGACGACCAAGCCAGGAAAGGAGCAAACAGTGAGTGGAGTTCACAAAAGTCTGATCAGAGGAGAGTAAGAAAATAAGACATTCGACGCATTCCGGCCCCTTCTTCCCTGTGCTTAAGTTCCATTCTGCAGAGTCATTCGAAGAAAGTAGTTTTCTTTTTTCCGCTTGCTTCTTTTTTATCTCTCTATCGCCGGAGGCGCTGGCAAGAAGAAAAGAACCAGAAGGTAACAAGCGATGTCTTGCCTTTTTTTTCTCTCCCAAGAAACTTTGAGTTCCAGTGGAGAAAAAAGGAGCCTGTTGTTCATTTCCCGGGTAAGGACGAGTCTTGTATTCCGTACGGATAGTCTATGACCCAGTCCTTGTTCGTCCTCTCATCAGTGGATGTACGTAACTTTCAAGGAATATTGAGAGCTGAAGCTCGACAAACCATCAGGCCCCCTAGGGAAACAGGAGATGGTTATCGTATCATGTGACTTTACACAAACACTAACTCAAAGTTCACACATCTAGGGACGAGGGGGTTCAAGCCCAACTTCTCGTCTTCGCGTGGTGTGCTGCTGCACACGACGAGGCCGGCAGACAAGTGATCGGCTTCAGCACTTAGGTAAAAGTTTCTCGCTTGTTCTTCTCGTTTGATCTCTCTTGTTTGTCGTGAGTACGGGGTGGGTGGGCGAGGACATCCAGCACGCTCGGTACTGTACTGTGCGACGATGATGACGACGACGACGACGACGACGACGACGACGACGACGACGACGACGACGACGACGACGTGTGCTAACAAAGCCACTCCCAGCCAGAGATGCCTTCTCCATGTTTTGGGTACCACGACAACAACGAACCTATTGTTACCGCCAAGTGACAGCTAATTGGATCGGGAGGCTCACAACGTCCCTGGGTAACGTGCACATGTCATTTAAGCATTAAAAATAGATACTATCTACTGCTGCACTCGTGAGAGAGAGAGAGAGAGAGTCAGGAACAGTGAAAAGTTGGAAGTACAATTCTCCTGATCAGAACACGTGCGTTTAAGCAGATGTACAAGGTTATCGAGAGTAACATGAACTTTGCACAGACCAACTTCCACGCCGTTGGAGAAGAAGCTTGGACTTGCACGTCACTCACGATGCACTCAGTACGACAAAGACAGCGGAGCAAACGCTGCCAGAAGTCGATGGTTCATTTACCAACGATGTAGTAAGTCTTCATCACTACCTCCTCCTCTTGTACTTGTCATTGCTATGATTAAGTCCATTTTCAAATTGACCCTGGGCGGGCAAAAAGAGTCTGTGACAGAAATATGAGCGAAATCTGGACCACGAACAAGATTGGAAGTCAGTCCGAATTTATCTCGATAACTCTGGTACAGCACTGGGACATTTGTCCATCAATGGTGTAGAAGCACAGCGCAATGTACATGGATGTTATCGATAGTGTATCTGCAGGCACGTAACGCCCATGAGCAGGGTTTATTTTCCATGAGGACTCTGGCGCCGCCGAGATAACCATTAGCTGCGCCTCCTTGCTGAGGACGCCCCCGAACTCCTACGCGCTGCACCTGCGCTATCGTCTTCCTACGTAGGTCCACGATCGAGTCATAAGTTTTGACCTTACCGTTTTCGGCTGCCTCCTTCTGAGCTGCAATGACCCTAGAGATGGGCACCCTCTTTTTGACCAGGGTCTTGACCAACTTGCGCTCGCCTTTCTCCTGACAGACAACGGACACCAACCAGGAGCAGGAAAGCAAAGTTAAGAGGAGGAACGCCAACTTCTTCTTGCACGGAGACAACATCTTAAACGTCTTCTATCTCTCTCTCTCTTTGGCTGGACCGAGAAGCTGAAGACTCACGCGTTGTCGTCTCTTATGTCCTCTCTGTCTCCATCACTCATCATGCAACGGCACAAAGCACAAATGGCGACGAGAATAGGCCAAACTTCGTCCTACGACTACAGTGTTGTTGCTTTTCCTCTCGCCAAATCACATTGTCGTGTAATCGCAGTGGCTCAGCTGTGGTATTCGCGTTTGCATCATCGGAAGAACTGAGCACCCCACGCTTTTCGGCTTTAGTGCCAGTGCATGAGGCGAGAGCGGGCGGGAGGAAGGGAGAGAGGGAGGGGACGGAGGAGACGGAGGAGACGGACGGACGGAGGGAGGGCGTGGAAGCAGCGCCCGGTGGTAGCGAGCGCGGGCCGCGCCGCAGCCACCATCGGGCACGCGAACAGCGGAGGGCTCCTTCGCTGCAGGCTGTCATTTTTCTGGTTAGGCCAACGAAGACTCGCGCAAACAAAGTGTGCGAGCGCGCGCTGGTGCGCAAGAAAGTTGAAATGGAGTGTGTGCGATCTCCAAGTGGACGCATTTTCTAGAGAGAGAAGGACACGAGCTGATGATGGCGGAAGAAGAACGAGTAGAAGGAGAAAATGCGGGGAAAAGAGGACGGAGGGATTCTGGTGGCATCATCTGCCATGAGAAAACGAAGAAAGGCGGCCTAGAAGGAAAAAAAGAAGTCTGTCTGGGCTACCACTCTTATGGCTGACAAGATCAAGGATGGAAAATCTCACGGAGGATTAACCCTTTGATCGCGTGGGAAAGAGAGTGTTAGACAAAAATCTGCCCGGCCTCCTTGGCAGGTAGGCAGTGTCTAAGTGACCTTGCTCTGTGTGCTCATTTAACGCTTCACCTGCGATTGCCTCCTAAGACTGGGCCCGACTTGAGAGCACGGCTGAGTGGGGGCGTCTAAACAATTTGCTCTCAAGGAAAGGAGATAATGAATGACTCCAGAGGCGGTTAACGAGTCGTTGCTGCCTCGGACAAGGAGGAGGAAATCATTTTTGTTTTCGCTGCTAATTGTTCGGGAGACTCCAAGGCAACAGCTGCAAGCAGGTGTTCCGATACCAAGAAAGTTGCTACTTGAAGCGGACGGATAAAGGTGCTCGTTTCAGGAAAAGAAGGCCTTTTTTCTTCTTGCTCCAAAGATGCCTCTTTCTTCTCTCCAGAGGCGCATCAGACGGCTCTTTCGATTGGGGATTTACAGTACGACGCATTCGCTCTTTAGTCAGAGCGATCGTGAAATTTACTGCTTTCGTTGCTTTCCCCAGGGGGATTTCTCCTCCGTAGGTTCGCACATGCATGCCGCATGGCGGCAACAATGGCACCCGAAACAAAAAAGGGTCGTGCACACATGCGGAAGCGTGGCCGGAAGGACGATGCACTGTTCTGCGTGTACTGTGCTCTGCATGTACTGTGTTCTACCTGTACCGCATAGGTGTCGTAGCGGTCGCCCCAGTCGCAATCACGCAACCTTTGAAATCCATGCGCGCACAAGTAAGGGCCGCGCACGCAGTGCACACGCTGTGCGCGGCAGTGAGTAATTTAATCTGGTGGGTAAGACCAGTAACAAAAGAGCCACTTCATTTGTCGCTTGAGATCACAGCATCCCCGAATTTACGACGCTCCCTCGACTAATGAGAAAATTTATGAACACCAGGGTCCATGGGGAGATCCACAAGAGGAGCCACTTTAAACTTTTGGTGACGTTCTGACAAGAAGCGAAATGACCGCTTAATTTCGTAAAGACAAATGCGTCCTACGTTTGCCGCAGGCTGACAATTTCCAGCCACACGCACAGACTAGGCACAATTTCTCCTCCACTTCCAGCCAGTCTGAAATAGCTTCACCGACAAGGCTTTTTGGGACCGACACTGCTGTGCCGACGATGCAGAATTCTGGTCTCGTCCGTACGAAAGTACGTGATAGAAAGCCAGAAATTGCCGCAGTGGTGAGACCAGTGCAGCTTGCCAAAGAGAAGCTGTAAAAGTTCAAATTCGACAAGGCCAAGGAAAGTTTAGGACGGTTTGATTAAGGGGCAGCCAATAACTCTTTTCTCAAGTTGGTAGGAGAAACCACCGGAAGAATAATAAGAATAAAGGCGCGTTCTCGGGTGCCAACGGAACCCTGCGAGCGAGTGTGTGCCACATGACCAGTCAGTCCCACTTACAGTACTCCGCCTCCGCCCATTGTGCAGTGCCTACATACATGTGCGTGCACAAAAGAGAGGAGAGAAAGACTCAGGCCGAGGCTGGTCCTAGTGATGATGCGAGCCTTGGGTTTGGCTCCCAAGCCTAGAGCCATTCTGTAATTTTCGCCGGGAGATAGGAAGAGCTCAAGAGCCCATTTCTGATGCGTCGAGACCGTACAGGCCCTTTTGGCAGGATGAAAGCCTACGAAATAGGCCTACGAATTTTGGGCTCGTATCCATCAAGCTGGCTGGCACGTTCAGTGGGGGAGAAACGGAGAAACCGCAGTTGGGGAAACTTATCTGTTCTCTCTAAGTTACATCTTGCTGCAACAGCAAATTTGTAAGGGCCCCTCACCCCAACCTTAGAAGGCGCTTGCTGATACATTCAGATCAGGTAGAGCGAAGAGAAATGAGATTCTGACAAGACAGAGGAGGGGGAAGAAGAGGACGATGACGACGACGACGACGACGACGACGACGACGACGACGACGACGACGACGACGACGACGACGACCACTGTCTCTTGATGGTGATCACGGACGAGTGCTTCATCCAAATTTCTACGTATACGTGTATCTTACAGAGATTACGGACCAAAAACAAAAGAATAAAGTTTCCTCCTTAATCTGCTTTCAAGGGCGAGATTTCTAGCCGGAAAAAAGGCTCTCCTTCAAAATACAGTCCCGTTAACCTATCCAGGTCGCATGTTCGTCCAAAGGCTTCTTTCTCTACTCGAAACATCGAAACAAAGGACGCCTTTTCTTTCTCAAGTTTTCTTCTAAGGGTAACTCTCTGGGTCTTCAGTTTCCAGCTGCACGGCACAGTATGCAGAAAGAGCGAATGGGCAAAAAAAAAAGTTAGTCTAACTCAAGTCTCTGTGAAAGACCATTCTAGAGCAGAACTTTTAATCCGAAGCTCAAACTTTCCAACTGTTAGCTATCTGCTATACTACTGCCGGTGCGTTTATGCTGCTGTCCGTACTGAAAGGTGCTAGGCTCGAAAGTATGTACGCTTTAAGTACGTACTTGTGCATAGGGAATCATCGTACTACTGTCCTCTCTGCAAATGATTTCTGGAAGGGCTCTTGAGACGGCAGAGAGGGAGATAACTTTAGTTGTGTCTTTCGACAAATCCATCTGCTCACGCTTCTCGGTGAAAAACGTCGTGATCGATAGTCTCTCTCTCTAGTGATTGACATGTGCTTCCTACAACCAACGTACGCAGGGGGTGCTCAAATTGCAACAAAACAACTAATCGGCGGAGATTTCCGCGTGCGTACGTGCATAATATGAGTATGCACTCACCATATGATAGTAATCATATACACAGGGTGGCCACAAACTTCTGTTACATGCTCAGTTGGTTACATGTGACAATACCCTTCAATAAAAATTCCACTCACAATGACTCACGTCAATGACGCAGTTTAGAAAAAATACGCAATATATTAGTATGACTCAAGCGTCGCCTCCAGATTGATTCAAATTGACATCCCTTGGCCTTAATGACTTGCTCCAAATGCCCATGGAAGGCCTTGCAGGAATCCCACACGTTTTGTAAGGGGACGGCGTCCCACTCCATCACCACGGGGGACTTCAGGGCCTCCAAGCTGCACGTGTGACGTATGTGGAACGAGTCAGTCATTGCACGTACATTAAGGCATTGTCAAGTAAAACCGCGCGGCAAGAACTTGCTGGCCACCCTGTATGTGACCGCGCACGTACGGGAGATTCCGAAGCATCATCCACCAAGAAGCAGGATGCGCGTGCACAGTTCATGCATTTCTGACATTTCAGATCTCGCATTCCCAAATTGGTACCAAGCGCTCACGTGCTTCTATCGGTGCTCTGGTCTCCCTCGTCATAGCAAGACGCTGGTTCAGGAGGAACCGACCGAGGGAGGCAGGGAGCAAAAGCATTATAGTAATGTACTTTTTTGTGGTATGAAGTCAGTTGGTCGGGAGAAAAAAGGAAGCAAATGCCGAGGTCAAGCCCAGAAACAAGAAACGCAAGGACACAACGGACGGGGAATTATTGCGGGGCCATCGATTTCAAGATAAGAGTCCTGCGACAAAGAAATAAGTTAGTACCGCACCCGGACTGTGCAGTGCTACGCATTATCTGGTGAATGATGATCGTCGAGAGGGTGGTGTGCTGGACAAAGAAGGACTTGAGTACCTCTCTTTTTGCTGCGCTGCGGGTGCATTACATATTCTCTCCCGACCCTCCCAAGTTTGATGTCCGTCATGTTTGCACGTGCACCAAGAAACGTCTGAGCTTCTTCCCCCATATAAAATTTGGCCAGGATTTTGGCATAAGGCCTCTCCATGGGACAATACCGTCGACCCACTTCCTCTCTGCCAATCTTCATGCATGGCCAAGTATCTTTTCGTCCGCTCGACTCCTCTCTCGCATCAGTGAGGAGCAAAAAAGCATGTTTTCTTCTTTCTGGCGCCTTCAGCCCCTCGTTTATGACATGTCTTCACAACATCCTTTCTGGAAACATCTTCTGCCGCGATTTGCACTTGAGCGAAGCAAGCCAAGCCACACAAGGGCGTTCATTTCCACACACGCTCATTCAGGCCCACAGGCACGCACACGCACGCACGCACGCACTCGAGGGCATGTTCATGGACGAGCAGACGACATGTCTACACTGTGCAGTGCAGTGTGAACCATACTCGGCCTCCTTCACTGATCAAAGCACCAGGTCTGTCAATCAAAACTTGGCAACGACGATCGTGCCGGTCGAGTGAACAGCGCCATGGAATGTGAGAAAAGTACCCATTACCAAAGCTTTCAAGTGCCAAGAGGCATCGGAGGCCACTGACCTCAATAGTCATGTCGACACGCTCGCTTCGGTTCCAAAGTTCCGTTCCAGGCCTGGCACCTGCAACGGCGCGTAACACTGGTTTGCCGTCACGAATTATCTGTCCCGAGATGTCAGATTACCAAATGTTGGCATAAAAACCTACCTTGGGCGTTAATTACTGTGAGTGCTATAGGGCATTCCATGACTTAGCTGCCCGGGATATCAGATCCTGCTGTCCCCTACCTTCTTTTGGCTCCTTTTTTTCCCGTCCCAAGTCCACTTGCACCGTGGACGGATCAGATATTTTAGGGCACGGAATACGTATTCTAGAGATCTGAGAGAGATATTCTAGAGCATTAAAGGGGATGTTCTACGTAGAGAACAGAACGTTCTAGCGAATGGAGTATCTCCATCGCCAGGGGCGCTTTGTCCACAGTCGCGACGGCGTTCCATGAGGAGACGACGTGAGTGCATAAGAATGACATTGGCATTGCCCCTCTTTTGCAGGACTTCATTTCAACAGGTTCTCGTCCGAGGAGGGCGTAGGCGACCGGAGGTCAGTCAGGCAGGACCCACCTTCAACCCACACACTCGAACTAAAAAAAACTTGCTCCCGCAAGACAAAAGAAGCTCGATATTTGCCTCGATGTCGAGAAAAAAATGGACTCTGGTGAAGAGAAATAGCGCGAAATTTGCGCATTCGTTAAGCATCTATGATTACATCGGCATAAGCAATTTGCAGAATGTAGAAATTCTGCAAAGCAGGTTTTTACTTGCATTAATGATGATTTGCAGCTATAAAAGTGTCAAGCACAAATGACTACGTTAGCACATCAGGATTCAATTGCCACCTATCTTACGCGGACGAGTCAGACTGACTCACTCGCTCATCAGCAGAAGTTCCGCGAAAAATGACTTTTAGACTCTGCCAAAAAAAGGCATTATCCAAGTGCATTCACTTCTCGTCTCAGCCAACAAAGTCCATTACAGACATCCGGCTGTGAATAGAGCCAACGTGAGAAGAAAATGAGAAAGAAAAAGATGCATTCCTGAGGATGCTTCTTTACTCATCCGTGGCATTTATCACGCGCGCTTAATTGGAGCCTTGGCGAAGCGTTGAATGTTGTTGGCTTCTGTGTCCATCCAGTAGTAGAAGTTCTCCTCTGCGTGAAACCGCATCCCACTGTGATGCGAGTGTGCAGGATGGGCGCAAAACCCTCACCGTAGGTAAATGACACCGGCTAAAGAGGGAAAAGTGCACTACTGCACTTATGTCGTAAATAAATGTTACTCATAGTATAAATGTTAGCAATAACCTACTCAGGTACCGCAACATTACTCAACGCGTGCATGGGGCGGGCACAAACCTCATCTTCGGTAAAAAACACGACCTAACACTGTTGGGTATCGGAAAAAAATTGTGTTACGTCATAAACGTTGACAGTAACTCACCCATATAATTTTGTTCAATCATCAAACAGTCAGGGTTGCCGCATTACCAGCAGGATTTTCGAGGCACAGACGGTTTTAGTGTTCGCGCCCACGCTCTGCGTGCAGGATGCGCAGTAACTCACAGTAGTGAATACATCTTTATTCATCTTCCTTGCAGGTTACAGTAATTCAAGCATGATAAAGGTCAAGCATAGGCTACAATGGTGCAACTGTATTCACACTGGAGAATGGCACTGTGCAATACATGTAATACATGTATTTCTGCTGAAGCAGCTTAAAATTGTACAAATGGATGGATGTCAGTGGCGCACTCAGGATGGACTCACTTTTGCCAGGCACTGCACGTGTATGCAGGGATGCATCCACATTTGTGTCACTTCTTGGAACAGATTGCGTCGGGAGGGACAGGACGCAGAACAGGAAGCCAGTGGACACCGACACTGGCGACAGTTACATCAGCTCGGCGGCAACAGATGCCACGGGGGAGGGAGAGTTTGTGAGTGAGTAATGGTCGAGCTTTTTTTTGTTTCACACGTCTGCTGGCTGCGGGCTTAATAGCGGACGGCAGTTGTTTGCATCTACTACTATGACTTGGTGCCATCGACTTGTGTGCATGAAGAAGCGCGCTTTAAGTCGTCGTAAAAAAGTAAAACATGGTGTGATGCAACCTGCCTTTTTTATTCCATGTGTGTGAGAGATATGGAGGAGTCAGTGAGTGACCTTCCCTAAGGGACCATAAGTAGCGCCATCATTTTCCCCTACTGACACGTCATTCACTTTGGCTCCTCCTCCAACCCCCCTCCCGCTGCTGCCATTTCAAGTGAATGCCATTTCTCCTCCGATTCGTCATTGAGTGGCTTCGAGACTTGGTACGTCGTCCCGGAGGACGGCGGCGGAGGCACCGGTGAGTGAGTTGACTTGGTTTCAACGCGCGCTATCATCATCGCTATCGTTATGACGACGCACGTACGCAGAGCAGCGTGCGTGCGTTCGCGACGCACAGGATGTAAACCGGGTGTGCGACGAGGCAGCTCGCGCAGATGAACTCGTGCAGCAAATTGCAATGACACGATTGGAGCAGCTCTTTGACAGAGCGAAAGAAAGTAACGTCGAGCAAGAGAGTTTGACTGTGCTATGATATGTTGTTGTTATTACACGCGCACTCTGTCTGTCTGTCTGTCTGTCGGTCGGTCGGTCTGTCAGTCGGTCTGTGTTCTCCCCCTTTATCCCTCCATGTGTGTCTGTCGCAACAACAAGAACAATCAGTCCCTGTCCGACAGAGGGGAGGGACGGACGGACGCGGTGCGGCCGAAGCTCTAACAAGGAAATCGCGTGCGATGCACGAAGCGGAAGAAGAATCCTTCCTCCTGGCGCCTGTTTCGTGGCCCCCTGGCATAATCCTGAGTTTCGGTCGCCTTGAAAAGTAAAGCCAGACCACAGCAGGGACGGCTGTTACAGCAGCAGCAGGAGCAGCCGCGACGGCGACGGCGACTGCACCAGCGGCGGCAGCGGCAGGACCGACCCAATCCCCCGAGTCGCCGGGAAACGAGAGCCATTATCCCCCCCCCCCCCCCCCGCAGCTCCTGAGATGCCATTTGTTGGTCAAAGCCGACCCGCCCTAAGGGCACCTCTTGCCTTGGCAAGAAAAACCGTCGAAAAATGTGGCTGGAACCGATCGATGAGACTGCACCCATGTGTACATCAGAAAAAAAGACAAGTCATCTGTGCATTACTGCAGATGTTCAATGCAGTGCCTAACAGTGCATTGTTGGTCATGCAATCTGTCTTGGAAATGAGCAATGGTGACACATTTCCCTTCGTACAAGGACGACCCCGTTCTAATAACGTATCTCTCTTCATCTACGTAATCTTCCTTCTTTATGATGGGTAATTATCTCGAAATTACCAGGCTAATTGACAGTAGGAGGCTGTTCAAAAATACCTAAAGTGGAATCGGTAGTGATGAAGTTGCCTAACTCAACTCTTCTCATGCATTGTCCTTACCATAGACGAGATCTTTGAAAGAAAAAAATTCTCAGGATGCCGCAATACCACGAGCTACCAAGCGAACAAGCGAAAAGGTCTTCGGAGTAGCAGCATTTCCAAAACTCTTCTATCCTTACACTGATGGATTGCTCTAATTGGTCTCATTTTGTGCGCACTGAGCAACAAAAAAGAGTGAACGTTATAATTCTTTTGACGCTTACTTTGCGCAGCAGCTTCGTGCTGTAGGAACATGAACAAGGAGGATGCCGCCAAGAACAGCAGCGGCGTCGTCGGCGCCAGCGTCGGCCTCTTTCTTCTCCTCATCCTGACCGGTAAGCCCGAATTCGTAGAACCCCTCATTTTCCACGAATAGGGATGGCGGGGTGGTAGTGGTGGGGTGGCTGGGAGGGATGCTTGACTGACCAACGGGCGGAATGGGCGGGGGAGACACAAGGCGACTGCTACCACCTGGATTCATCCATCATGGCCTTCCTCCTCCTCCTCTTTCTTCTTGAAGACAACAGGAGCATCAGGGTGGTGGTGGCGGCAAGACTCACATTGGCCTTGGGAAACAATCAGCTTGATTTTCTATCACACTGGCACACACTTAGACAGACGCCGAGATGATGGAGCTGCGGTCCGGCAAGACCAACCTCGTCGTGTCTCTCTACACCACCGACGTGTACTTCACCATTGCATCACTGCACACTGCCAGGAAGATCTTTTCTTTTCTTTTTTTTTTCACGCACCCATCCCTCGAGTGGTGTCGAAGTCGACTGGTTCTAGTGACGACGGATTCTAAAGCTTTGTCCACGCTTCATACCTTTGAAAGTGAACGAGCGCTCGTAGACCGCGCACACGCACGCGCTCGCGGACATCAGTTTGTATGCTTGTGAGCCACCCTTCGGGGCCAGGATGAGGAGGAGGGTTTTATCCGGGAAAGAGATAGAAAGAAAGAAGAGAGAAAGAGGGAGGAAAATAGTGAGCACAGAAGACAAGATAGATATAAGTGAATGGTGGCGAAGAAGAAGTCACACGGGGTCGCCTTGCTGTAGCACGTAGCACCGTTGCTAGAGCGTCAACACGTTGCCTGGGGCATTCTTTTACCTTGCGTGATACGAGATTGTTACAGTCAGATGATTGAGGCTTCATGGGTAGAAGGACTGCCAGACACACCCACATGCACGTGGACATGGATGTGACTAAAAATAAGAGGTGCAGATACTAAGAGATGTCCCTGTCTTGGGCGGATGCCAACATACCCAAGCATTTACGTACATTCCATTCTCAAGTTGCTCGACCATTCCTTACCAAGTGCAGTCCCAGGGTACAAATTAGGCTGCTTTGCGAATCCAAAATTCCAGAAATCTCGGAGGGTGGGAGTGGAGTGAAGAAGCCTGGTACCGAGTTCGAGTCGAGTCGGCCTAAAGATACAGATTGAATTCAACTCGAGTTAGATGATCGGGATTCCAACGCATACCTACCACTAGTTAGTTACGACTATGAAGAAACCGGTTCAACGACGTTGAACGAGATGGCGACGACTGACAAGCACATTAACGTTGGAAAAAAGCCAGAGCGAAACACTTCTTGAGGTTAGGAAGGAGCGAGCCGAGGAGGAAATCGCTAATGCCATCGCCACCGTCAGTGCGTCTGCTTGAGCCTCCTCCAACGTGTAGTACGCGCTCTCCTCTGCGGCGGGAATGCTTCTGGGGGACCCCAGAGCAGCCATGCGGCCCGGGACACCCGCGTGGAGGACAACGAGGGATCAACGTCTTGGGTGGAAATGGCGAATGCTGTTGCACCTTACACGCATACAGAATATAAGAATGTATAGGCAGGGTTTGCTTTCAGGCAAATTTGGCAGAAAATCAGAAGGAGGACAGACTTATATCGGAAGCCCTGCCTCGACCAATTTCATTAACCCGAACAGGAGCATAATTATTACACTTTGGCGAGTCATAAGTTTTGGCAAAGAGTTAGTAGCTTGCTGGACTTTGAAAAGACTTTTGAGAATGCAGAGCATGTCAAGACTGCTATCCTTCAAACGGGAACAAAGCTTTGTAAAGACAAGCCCTGCACCAGAAAATGCATACTCACTTTCAATAAATGTCAGCTTGATGGTCAGAAGTGCCTCCTACTAAAGCTCCAACCAAGCTTTCAGGTTCTCTCAAATAGTCAGGACTCAGTTGCATTGGCAAAAAGAGTTGTCTGTCTGTAGTCCAACCCTGGACGTGAGCTGAACATTGTTCAAGGCTGACTTCCTCGTTCAACTTCTCTGGACCATTCACCATTTCATTCAGGTTCTCCATTTCTTCTCTGGGAACTCTTCATCACACAGAAAAGTGGACCTGAGAACAGCAGGAGGGCATTGCTCATATTGGTGTCGTTGTTACTTCTTCTTCTTCATGAGTCGTTAGCATCAATGAATTCAGCCAGGACCTTCTATGGCTTGAAGTCCTTGATGTCGATCAGAGCCCTGCAGATAGACTTCTTGACCTCCAGACATTTTCACTGCCTCATCGGGACCGCTCCGCTGGGCAAGTTATATTTCAGCTTGGCAGGCTTCCCGCAACTTGGACAAGGTTCTCCTGCTGCCAATGGACTCTCGTTGTCATCAATGTGGTGTTAAAGGTTGGCACTCATCTGCCCAGAGCTTAAAAAAATGTGCTAACCATGAGCCCTTCCTTCTTCACAGTCCTTTACCAGTACACAACACTCAAATTTCGCCATTGTGGGTGGGCTTTTGCGGCAGTTGTTGCCCAGATCCCTCAATGTTCCCTTTACAAATTCAACTCGGGCAGTTTCTTTCCAAGACTGTACTTTCAATATGTTCGTCAGCTGTCGGATCTCCTTCTGAGGCGACATCAGTGATTGGGATGTGAATGAGGGTGCGGCCTGGAATACTCAGGATGTCTTCAACAATGCCTGACTTGGACAAGGCGGTTTTTCACCTATCAGCAAGCTGTGCTGCTGTTCGAGATGTCAAAACAGGCTGCTGGTGGAGAACTCCCAAAACTTGAAGATGTTGCATTTGGTCTCTGTTAAAAACTTTCAAACTCTTGATTTGGCACAGTTTGTCCCGCAGTTCTGCATTTGTAATGGTGATTGCAACTTGCGAAAAGTCGCCGAATTCCGCAAAATTAGTTGCGTGGCTTTAGGGGTGTCCTATTTTCAACTGATTGTATTTCAAATGACTACTACATGATATTCACAGGCTCCACGTGCAATCTACGTCACCCTTTTGGCTGACTTTTGGAAAATTACCAAACATTGTCCCGCCTCAGTCGTATCGACAGTCCTAATCTGAGCTGGTTCTGTCTTCTTTCTTTTTTCTTGTCTTGGTCCCAACCTCCTCAAACAAGGACGAAGATGGCAGCGGAGACGGCTGATGTGAGGAGCTCAGGCCGGGTGTACAGCTTGGAATGTGTAAGGAGCATCTCCATGAATGGGGCTTTGTCCAAGGCACTTAGGCAAGGACGATTGGGTTCCGCCAGTGGAGCGCCGTCCGTGGGTGAAGCATATCCAGGTGCGGAGCCCAGTCCAGTACACGTAGACCATGTCCACGTGTTGACCCAGGTCCACGTGGACCATGTCTGTATATGGAGCAGTTCCGTGTACGGAGCTTTGTCCAAGGCTCACTGAAGGATAGGAGCCTGTGTGTAGAGCCTGATTCTGGGGTGGAACTGCGGCAGTGTATGGAACTTTAGGACATAGCGAGCTTGAGCTATCTGCGCATGAAGTCCAGGTAGCCCCACTGAAGGATCTGGACCCTTGTGTTCGCGTTGCCTTATTTTTTCTTCAAGTGATAGTATTTCTAATGGGTTGTACAAATACGGGTAATGAATGGGTGACGAGATGCGTGACATGGGTGAGGTGCGTGCACATGAGGTTAAGATGCGTGGGTGGACAGAGGAAGGGGTAAAAATTCCATGCATTTTAACGTACACGTACATAGTTGTACGGACAACAAGGGATGAAAAATCTGATCGCATAAAAAAATTGCTCCTCAGTCAACTTTCATTGTTAGGAACATTTCTTCTAACGATGGGGTTTTCCTCATGGGGACTTCTCAATGGCAACGTGAGGGGCCATCATAATGTAGCTTCACCAGCGATGCATGCACAATGCCAGTGGATGTGGATTACAGGTAGTATATTGAATCAGACATTAATATTTAATTTAAATTTTTGACTCTCAGTCATAAAGTCTTACGTCTGACTGCCCCTACTGAAGAAGTCGGAAACTTTAATCAAGAATATGAGTCTTCAAATAAAAGAGGGAAAAAGATATTGACACTTTAACCCGAATTTATTGACGCCCTCTCGAAATTCTGCATGTAATTCCCATGTCCAACCCAGCTGAGCTCTTTGGTCTTCACCATGGTGGCAGAGGTGATGACGAACATTTTTCTGCCCTTACTTTAGGACATGCGTCAGGCAAAACTCCCTTGAATATAACTCTGGCAATGAATTAGTCACTAGATATTAGACTGGACCAACCAACGTAAACTTTGGAATTTTGCTGCGTGTCTCTTAGGTTTGTTAACTCATGCCATATGGTGATGACACACTCCAAGGGTTTTCAAACAATTTTTTTGCTCCTATGCATTTCCCATTGATGCAACCACTCACAACAGAACAGTTGCCTGAATCTCATAATTTTAGAGTTACGCGTTTAAATAGAGAAAGTCGAGGGTGTATCAATAACTTCAGACTCAAGTGTACGTCGAGTGCGGGCTGTTCGGTTACACAAAAGTGAAAATTGCTTCCAATCATGAGCATTTTTTCGACCATCAGTGAGTCTCATGATGAGGGGTAGACTGTACTTCCTGGATGGAGATAATGACTAAAACACACTGTACAGTGTGGAGTCCCATATAGTTTACACTGCCAGCGGTGACCGTTTAAAGGCTGAAGAACCGCCATGCGGATTTCAGAATGCTACATTAATAAAAAAAATTCTGTTTAATCAAGTTGTATGGATTGATATTGACCAAGCTCAAGATGTGCAATGATCGATGTGTGTTCCCACACTGCATCTACGTACAGTGGGCTTCCGTGGAGCTGCGGATCCGCATAGACGTGCGAATTCCGCACAGAAGAACCGATGCTCGTGGGTGTGCTTGCATCACTGTACGATGCGACAAACAAAGGCTTGACAGCCTGAAGCGGCCAAAATAAAGCTTTTTAATTCTTGTTCGTCTGTTGTCAAGCTTTAGGCACGTTTAAGCATGCATGAGTGCACAATATGTTCTGTAAGCAAAATTCCTGCATTTTTTGTCCTGTTCCACATTAAGGCGGCAATTTGCTCACATCTCAATAGGTGTTCAGCCCATCGACATGTCAATTAGCTTCGCTCTCCTCTCCTCTGAGCGGATCTTTGTCAGCGTCCTCGTGGTCTGTAACAAAAGCCGCAATAAGTAGTGCTTTCAGCTATAACTCATCAACATAGCTGAAGGCCCACACTTCCAAAGAAATTTGCATAATAATAATATTCCTGCCCACTGTACGTCAAAAATGACAAGTTATCATCACGTCAAAGAGAAAAGTTGTGCACTTTTTGATGCCGCCTTTCAATGAGGGGCGTCGCGTCCCAAGTCCGCGGCCGCCGTGACCATGATCATCGGCCACAGCAAGCCCCACCTTCTGCACCGTCATCCTCACAAGCTCCAGCAAGAACAAAGTATATTTCTGGGCCTTTTGCGCTTGACAATTAATACAATTGTTTAGTCATCTCAAACAGTTTGTCTAGTGAAAAAATTAAGCCTTTGTCATATTCTTGCTGCTAAATCCAGCGAACAGAAAATTTGTTCTACAAGAGTGTCTTCTTGATCGTGAGGCGTCATTTGCAGACAGCTCAAGTGACTCAATGATTTTCTCCTGAATCGCATTGAGCTAGAAATTTAAAACTTTCTTTTCAGAAGTTTTGTCCACAACACAACTTTCTCATGCACTGAAGGAAAATTCTGTTGGCAACGTAAACTTTGACTTCGCAACCTTATTCAATCTTTATAACTTTTTCAACCCGGTAGAATTTTAATGTAACTTTTTGCGGTGAAGCCCTAATAGAGGTGAATCCATTAAGGTAGTTCTTTTTGTGCTACGCTCAATTGATAACCTGCCATTTTTGACACACGTTCGTGCCCACCTATGTACGCAGCGTGACGAATGAGCTCATTCACTTGATACAACTGATGCGTAATATTATTGAGAAGAACTACTGCAGTCTTAAAACTTTTTAATTCTGATTGAAGGAGGAGGACAGTAAAAAACGTTCGTTCGTTGGCTCAGGATTGTTCACTTGGCGACAGCGAGAGTGAGCAACGTTGTTATTGCCATCATGATCTTCTTTGAACTCGTGTCCATGGCGGCGGCCACGTTGCACAGGTCGTCTTGACAGAAGCACAACCTTCCCTTTCTGTTGCTCTGTGCCATGCACACGTGGTCGACCATGAACATGTTGATGCGAAGCTCGGATGTGCAGGTGCGTTTGACGCTCAGGTCAGCTGAAATATGACAAGATGTGATGAGACCAACGGATCAAGAATAAAGGGCTGGACAGATAAAAAAAAGAAGAGCAGAGAGAAGGGGATTTGTCTCGGTCACTGTTTGGACAATGATGATTTAAGAAAAAGCAGCTGCAACAGCAACATTATTGGCTGCGGGTTGGTTGGAGACAGCAGTAGGGGGAACTTCAGCTAAACGTGGTACGTACGGAGGTTGTTCAGGTACGGGTAGAGTGGGTATGTTTTCAAATTCATCTATTTGTTGTTCCTGCGAGAAGTGACAATGTGGATAGATCAACAAGGCATCGAGCATGGCGAGGGACAGTCCCGTGGAAAAGGACAGTCTGAGTTGTGTGGAGGACGTACTAGCCCGTAGTGAAGCGACCACACTTGGACATTGGTTACCATCGACTGGGAGCAATGTTAGTTCCTCAACCCCTGTCAAAAATCCCTGTGCTTTTCTGTGTTTGTGTTGGTTTGGCCACCTTGACGAATTTGTGTGTGACACAAAAAAAGACACACGGTGCACTGTAATAAGAAGTTATGGTTGCCACGACAGTCTACGTACACTGCGCATATACAATATGTCTATTACATATTCGTTGCACAATCCTTTTTTTACCGTCAGAATCTGCGCCGGGTGGGGTCACCCTCTTTTTTTGGGCCCCCCAAAGCATCTCACTTTCCTTAAGAAATGGGCTTCACCGACATCACTGCATGTAAAGAGCAAAGTCTTACGACATAGACCTTCAGACTTCTTCTTTGTTGGCGACAAGAGCGGGATGGGATACCCCCACCACCCCATACCCAACCCTTTACTCTCCCGCCCCAATGCCAAGTTACATCCAAGTCGGTCTACTGAAATACGAACAGACAGTCCTCTGGTACGTGTAAGATATGATGTAACACTCTACGTACGGTTGAGGTCTTACAAGGTTGTTTTCTCTACTGATTCAATAGCAATACTGATACACATAAATCAGGTTCGTAGGATACATATACCGGATACTCATAGGCATACGTCAAAGTCTGTTGTCTTCTTTTGTTTATGCGAGCAGGATCTTTGGATTTATGTTGAGTATAAGAAATAAATACTGCATGTATGGTGCAGCACGACTACTACCTGCATACATTACTTGGCACTAAACAGTGATAAGTGGAAGCAATTCACGCGGTCCCTGCAAGAAGAAGGCATTTAAAACTCACTCCATGCGGAATTGGATGGTAATAGAGGAGTCAGGAAAATGTGTGCTTCAGTGGCTGTCACGAGGCCTGGCCAAATAACACCCAAAGGAGAGGACAGAGGACTACGTACGTAGAAGGAAAGAGAGAGCGAGAGGACAAAACCAACAACACCACCACCACAGCGGGACACACTAATGGGATGATGGACAGGATGCATGCGAATTAGCTTCACAAGGCCGCGCTCTCCTCCATGGCCTCTAACGGCGGCGTGACACCTACAACTTCTGCAAGAAGGGTCTGGGGGCCAAGGAGGGACGTCAAGCTGAAGTTGAACATTTCCTTTTAGGTTATGTTTGCTGACTCGGGGGGAAGCGGAACTGCTCAATGTACACAGGAATTCACCACGTGGTCTCTGCCGTGCTGCAGTGCACAGTTTTTAATATACGACCCAATGCACTCCGCATAAGCGGGAAGCGGAGGGTTAATCCTGTCACGCTCCTTCTACTGTTGAGATTGCACGAACCCACGCACGAAGAAACAAACAAACAATTTTGTTTAAAGAGGACAAATTGGTCACATTTCCTTATTGAAGAAAGTCATCCCTCATCTTTTGCGGAAACTCCGGATCCGAGGGAGAAAGAGCCTTTCCCAAACTGTCATGCTCATGTGGAGTGCGCTGAAGTACCAAGGCCACGAGTCTTTCACCCTCCAAATCAATCCTATCCCTCCAAGAGAAAAGGTTAAGAAAAATGGGTGGAAAAACCCCGTAGTAAAAAGAAATGGAACCTCATTAATCTCCGCTATATATAGGGTGCATCACTTAGTACTTGCCCGCAGCAAGACGGGGGTGTTGACCTTGGTGGACATTTTTCTTATAGCTCCCAGGTGCGGCTTTGTTCCCGAAATGTACCGTAAAGTAAGTCCAAAATTTAGATCGATCGACCTGGAACCAGCCACGCAAATGCTTGTAGAGCAAAGCTACAGTAGCAGTTTCAAGCTTGAAGCTAATTCGCAGACATCCTGTAGTGTAGCAGTGAAAGAAGTATGCAATTAGTAGTGTAGAAGGAAGATATCATAAGAGAGAGAAAGAGAGAGTAAAAAAATAAAAATACCATCTGCTGCATGGACAAGTAGGAGATCAATAGCAGTAGCTGGACTGCTGCAGTGACCATGCTAAATGTTTTGCTGCTGCTGCCCCGGTTGCACTCGTGCTCCTCGCAGAAGCACATCTTTCCTTTGCCGCCGCCCTCCGACATGCACACGTGGTCCACCATGAACAAGTTAATCTCAATGACGTCTGTGCAGCTGCGAAGCACTTTCTCGTCCGCTGCAAAAAAGAAAACGCACAGCTACCGAGAAGAGAGGATTTAAGTGGACGGCCCCACTAAAAAAATGCGTTCAACATGACATGTAGTATGAGCGAAAAATTCATACTTTACATAATGCACGATATGCGCACGTGATGTCATCTCATCCTTTTAATATCACATACGACGGCAAAAACGCAATCAGCCGCGGCCTCACCTCGAAGTTCTTGTACCTGCACACCGACTAACGCGCGAACTCTCACACCACCACCTCTCACTCGGACATCCTGCACAAGTGTCCATGTACCTCGCCATCAGATCGGTCTCATTGCTGAGGAGTTCTCACAAATTACGAAGTGTTAGCAGGCCACAGCCTGGAGGAGGTTACGCCAACAATGCTCGCATATTACCGGCAGATAATACAGATACATTCTGGCGTACCCACCCTTTTTGGCACGAACTACTGCACTTCTGTACTAGCACTGACTGGGGTCAGCCTCTAAAGGTCAAACCTGACTCCCCACGGGTCCAAAGAGCACCTTGCTTTTACCTAAAACGGGCTTGAATGGGGGATTATTCCATGGGACCAAATCCTACTGGGTCAGTTTCCTGGCTTTGACGGGAGTCCCTCCCAGAATTATTTCCTCCTCCCTTACGGGCTGAAAGAACAGTTTGCTTTTACTTAAAATAAATTGTCCCGAGTGCAAGTCCTACTGCATCAGTTTTGCCACCTACAGGGTATTGTCGAATAATTACATGTATTGGCACCTAAAAGTTCCCTAACCTAATCTTAGGATGTAGTCAAACGGACACTTTTAGTCGGAGTTCCACTCTAATACCGTATGCGATCTGAAAAGGATGTTCCGTAGGTAAGAAATACCGTAAGTTTAACCATTTAACCGCATCAACATGACCACCATGCAGAGTTTGGTCCAAGTTGTTCCAAGGTGGTCTCAGCTGTTCTCTGAGTGCCGAGCAGAGTGACAAAGAAACACTTCTTGTGTAAAGTCAAGGTCTATAAGATTTGTGGAATGTACGTGTGCCGCTCGTAGTAGACCACATCAATGTTTAAGAGAAGAGGGATTAACGTTAGTGAAGCAAAAGTAACATGCCGCACTAGGCAATTTACTTGTGCGTGCAACATGTTACTTTATACGTACTAACTAACGTACTGTATGTACAGTCATTACGAATGAATAATACCTGAGTGGCTGTGACTCAGAGACGAGTACCTACTTGGAGATGGGGTGAGAGCTTCGACTTGAGCGTTACATCCAAGTAGAAATTAAAATATTTGTGCACAGGAACATTGTCATGTCAAAATGTACTTTACTGTACAGCACTAAACGTATGTACATCAATTGCACTTTCGAATGTTATACTCGTGTGAAGAAAAATTCAAGGGGAGGCAATAAAAGAACACGTCTCTGCCACCTCTACATAGAAGCTGTTGCACTCATAGGTACGCATTGGTGTCATCTTATTGATCCCCCTTTCCATGACACATACGGATAAAGAGATGTGAGTAAGAATGCTGCGTTACACTGCGTGCATCAAAAAATAAAGCAAGTGTTATCATCATGTGCAGCTTACGAGTTCCGATGCCCTGGACCATCTTGACGCAGCAGCCGTTGCACTTCTCCTCCGGCGGGGTCATGGACCAGTTGAAGGGATCTTTGCACCGCGGGTCCTGGTGACTGTTGCACTTGAAGCACTTCAGATTGTTGTTGGCTAAGAGGGAAAAGGCGAGTCAATGCAGAGTAGCTGATGACGATGTCACATGAGTCCCTCTCCTCGGCCTTACACATGCATTCCGCGACAGCATCCACGCTCTCCACCAATCCCAAGGCGACCAGCACCACGCAACCCAGTCGCGTGAGCCTCCGAGACATCTTCATGGCGAAAGTTTCTCTTTTTACTCTACATTTTCTTCAACTGATGCGACGTCCACTCTGTGACCGAGTACAAAACTGGACTCTTCTGCTATGGCTGCAGCTGCTCTCCTATGTAGAAACAGGTTGGCGAAAGCTTCCTTGAGAAAGGCACTTCCTTGCTGTTTCCCCCGGGCAGGGGAGGTGGATGAGTGGAGGGGGCGGACGCGATGGCAAGGAATACGAGTTCCTCACGAACGGCAGCGTGGGCCATTTATCTGTACCCCGTCAAATTGCCTCAGTGTCACTGCGACAATTTGATGAGGACAGTTGCCCACTACTTACATTTGCTAATGCTTTTTCTCTGCCAAAGGAGCGGTACCGATCGGTAGATGCCATGCTTTATTCGTCATTTTCATCATTTATCTAATTCATATCGTGTCAAGAAGACCGAAAGAAATTCTTCTTTTTTTGAAACGTTCTCAATACTTCTTATATATCAAGCTTATTCATTAGCTTCTGACACACTCAGTTGGAAAGTAAAACTCATCATGAATACTTGACATCTTTTAGTTGTCCAGCCTCTCAGAAAGTGTTCGTTCATCGCACTTCGAGCAATCAGTGCCTGATCATGAAAAAGTGATTAGCCTTAGATACTTTCTACCATTGGCTACCACCTTTTGTGCCATTTGTTGTCCAGACAATTGGCCACCCTGTAGTGCAGTGTAAATGCCAGAGCAATGATCTATCTGCCTTGCCATCTGCATGCACGACTTGCAGTCCACCCCGACCTCCTTCCCCTAGGACTTGCTCGACAACACGTCTTCAGGAAACAGTCATCAAACAGGTCGTCACACACTGACCTCAACACCTAGGATGGAGCTTAGGCTGCTGCTCTTGAGACAAGCAATGACAGCTGATTCAGCTGACGATTGAGCCCAAACAAAGAACAGCTACTACTGTTCTGTGGCCCAAATCGTGTTGATGGTGCAATGCAGTCAGTTCTTCACTTGATTGCTTTGCGCTTTTTTGGGCTCAATCATCAGCTGAATCAGCTGTCGTCGCTTGACTCAGTCTTCACTCAACCAAACCAGGCTGGAGTGCCGGACCAAAGCTCCATCCTAAGTGTTAAGGTCAGTGGATTCAGCTGATCAGTACCTGCATGTGACCACTTTGATCGTGAGAAAAAGGGACCATTCACTTAAATCGAAACTATGCCCAAGGGAATAGAATTAGATGCCTCATTGGGGGCAAAAGGGAAAACCGAACAAAGTATACCAACAGCATATAGGCCACCATCTCCTTATTCAGAGCCTCCTATGACTGCAACTGGCACAGGTTCTGAAGCTTCTACTTGTCCAAGAGGGGAAGAAGCCTTTCACGAAAGGATCACGCAAAGATCAGATGAAGAATTTGCCTATGAAAGCAAAAGTTGAGAAGCAAGGAGAGACTTTGATATGAATCATCAAGTATTGATCCAAATGGAAGCATAAGACAAGTATTAGAGGAATTAGGGGATTCCTATCAGCAATTGAGAGAGAAACTGATCTATTGCCAGAGTGTCTTCACAGATGAAAAGTTGGCCAGCCACCCAAACTGCCTCCTGCCAGTCAGGATACTCTTAATGGAATGTAAGCAGATGTTCACAACCGATTTTCGTTGGTAACAGACCCTTCTGTCCACAAATCCTTGGCGCAAGATAATGCCAGTTCAAGTGCATTAACTCCTGCTAATTTTTGGTCAATTGGTTAAATAACCAACCTCAGTTGCTGCAATGTCATACGATGTCACAAGATTTGACGGTCAATCGTTACCCAAGATGGAGATTCCATGGCAAAATGCAAAACAGAAGCTTACAGACATGGGACGAACTCCTACTCAAATGCCGGAAGAGATGCAAAAAACACTGGCCAATCCTGCCCTATTATTTGTAGAGAATCTCCAACCTGAATATGGCGAAAGCAAAGGAGAGGACCATCAAACAAGATGGTCATAGGACGACAGGACTTCTTTGGAAACCTGAAGCTCCGCCAATTGAAGAAACCAATTTCGGAAGAGCTGACGCCATCACGTGTCCAGCAGAGGAAAAAGTTGGATCCAACGAAGTTTGAACAAGTCAACCAGGCTACATGACTGGATCAAGACTTTGCTGTAGCCGCAAGTTCCTCATACTATCTTGAGACCTCTCTAAATCAGATTGACATTAAGATTGGTGAAATATTACTGACTGGGGAAGAGAATCTGTCAAGAGGAGAGTGGAAAATGGGAGAAGTAGAGAAATACATCATGGATGAGATGGTTTGATCAGATCAGTCACTCTATGCCTACCAAAGGATGTGTTGGTCAAAAGACCAAAACTTAAGGTTTCCATATTAAAGTGCAGAAACAGCTCGTCATAACCTCAGGTCATAGCTTTATGAAGCACCTGTATCCTTTCCAAGGCACGAGAGTCAAACTCGCAGGTTGGAAAATCGCGGATGAATGTGCCCGGTCAACTTTAAGCCGTGGGTGAATGTATGCGCCGTTTAAAAATGTACAGTTGTCTAGAAGCCGTGGACTCAAAAATCATGGATGAATGTGTGGTCACCCTAATACACGGACCAGCAACTTCTGGACAGAACTGTACTGTTTGTTGCTGACCAAAAGGTAGCTCTGCTGGGATTAACAGTCGGTTTAAACCGTAGGTAACTATCCGTGAATTCTGCGTAACCACGCATATTTCATCGCACACATTCCCGCGATTTTTGAACCTGCGATTTTGACTTCCGTGCTTTAACGTTACCATGAGCAGCTTTAGGAGCCCAGCCTCTTAGAAAGTGTTATGGACTCATTCAGTGCCTTTGGCGTCCGTGTACGTCAAAGCTGCACTTTTTTTTTTATAAAAAAAGAAAGAAAGCGAAAATGAGACTCAGGAGAAATATCCACTGAATTCTTGCTTAACACACAGTTGTGCAGTGCACTTCGCTCGAACTGAAAGATTGTTCAGTATAACTGCCCTTTCTCATATCAGCACACGGGATTATTAGCTTATTACTCAGCTCACTGCATTGAAATGAGCGTTTGTTCTAATGGCGGCGGAAGTTTTGTCTTTGGAGAATGGTGAAAATGCCTGGGGATGGTGAGAAATTGCTAGGCCAGTGCCGAAAAGCAGCCTTGTCAAGTTCCTTCCTGATCGGGTAGTCAATTGTCGTGTATCAATTCATGTTCCACTGGCACGGTTGGTGCCTTTTTCCTTAGGGACCACGAGTCCATCCAAACGTCACACGTAGGAAACGAGGATGGAGAGAAATGCTTGAGCAGGAGGGTTGCTGTGCATTGAGCAACCAGTCAGCACTGCCTTTGGTACCTAAGATATGTAATGTCCCTAGATTCACTTGCTCTGCTTTTGCTCTCGCCGTTATAAGTACTTTATAGAATACGACAGACTGGATCATTGATCCAATAAAAAGAAGTGTATTCTTTATGGCACTACAAACAATTAATGACTGGATGTGCATTTGGCATCATGCGTTCACATGCACCAAGCCGCTGTGATTAGATTCGTAAGTGTTTTGAAACGACTAAACTTTAAGGCCGCATTAGAATTAAATAAAAATCTGCAAGTGGCACTGTCTTCAACAATGGGCGGCCGTGGAAAAAGTTGCTTTCTTTTTCACTCTGATGTGCCTCCTCTTGCAAATGTATGACGGTCTGACAATCGTTTTTGCTCTTAAAGTTGTAGGAGAGATTTCTTTGGGAAAGGTTGCCTGGGGATTTCTATCCTCGTGGTCCCCTTCATCCTCGCTGATAGGGGGAGATAACTTCTCCTTTCCAGAATGTGCATACAGACTGAGGGCGTCGGCCAAGTTCACAACGTTCTGGTCCAACCACGTGAGGCGGTTGGGAATCATAAAACCGCCTTGGAAGAAGCCCAGGTGGCCGCCGTACTTTTGCTCCACGTAAATGATGTTGTTCTGCGTTGCTACGTAGAAGGGAGGAAAGAAAGAGGTGTGATGTAAGGAAGTCATGCCATGCATCAGTACAACATACTGGCAGCTTTTTTGATGACCTCCAGGAGCGGCGGTGGCACAATTGGATCGTCGGCGGAGTTGATGCACACTAGAGGGACTTTGATCCCCTTCAGGAAGGGGGCACAGCTGCTCTTGCGGTAGTACTCCTCGACGGTGTCGCAATTGGCCAGTTTCCTAGTGGCGCGCAGCAAGCGAATCACCCCCCATTCGTACCCTGCTCTGTGCATAGTGTGGATTATCTACCTGGTGTAAGCGTCGTCCAGCTCAAACAGGGTGGCGGCCGACCAAACTTCACGCTCTACAATCCCCTTCTCACGCTTGAGGTCCTCAGGAAACAGCTGCTTCTGCCAGTGGCGTAGGATCAAGCGCTTATTCTCAGTCATGGCAAAGAGGTAAAGTCGGCGAAAGTTTTCCCACTGCAGCAGGTACTTGGAGGCCCTACGCAGAGCAAGAACGACGGACTAATCATCGTCATCATGGCGCCCAAAAGCCTTTATACTCACAACACCACGTCGTAACCCTGGCAGGCGGTGATACCAGCGACGACGTTGTCAGACTTCTCCTTCTCTTCGCCTAGGTACTTGGCCACGATGTTTCCACCCATCGAGAAGCCGACGCAGATGAGCCGGGACCCGGGGTAGCGCTTTCCAAGATCTTGCACGAGTCCGTCGAAATCCTCGGTGTCTCCATACCGAAAAACCCGAGGTGAGGTGATTGGCACGTTGCGTAAGGCACCCAGGTGGTTTAAGACGGCCACGCGATAACCGTGGAGCTGAGCCTCGTGAACGACCCGACGTATATACACGGACTCGCTCGTGTTGCAGATGCCCGGGCATATCACAAGAGTGTAGTCTCCTAAGTCAGACATGGTGTGACATTGCCGTTTTTACAGGTGCAACTGAAAAGGTCGCTCACCATTCAGACGATGAGGTTCCAGCGGTTGGTACAGATCATAAGTGACAGTCGCTCCATCTGGCTGGAGAAAAAAGTATCGCTTTCCGTTAATGAGAGGGGCATAGATGCGGCTCAGGGTGCCTTGGATGATGGTCTGGATGTGGCCGCTGAAGCCCCACAGACGCGTTGGGAAGTAGCTGGAAAGCAGAAACGAGATGTAGCCATTTCTGTCTGTCCTCCTTGTACAACGCCCAATGTACAGTCTGCTACTCTTACGGTTCTGCCAGTGAGGGTGTGTTCTTGAGGATCTCCTCGAGTAGCTTTGCATTTGCGCAGTAGAAGAGAGACTTAGACGGCGAGTTATTCACGTTAAGGATCTTGAAGAGGATGCACAAGACGAGGGCCACGAGCACCAGCTGGTACATGGTGAGGACAGAGCTGTGATCATAGATGCGGCTCAATCGATCGCTCCTCCTTAACTACACTCTTGCTGCTGCTGGTGCTGCTGTCTGCAGGCGTTGCTGTTGAGTCTGCTGGGCAAGGGCGAGAATCTGGTACGAGTGAGCAAAGAAGCAGCAAGGCCATTCCCGCACGCTACAGCCGGAGCCGGGGGTAAAGGTTTCGCCCCTGTCGATAGCAGCTGTGAGGCAGCTGTGGAAGGGCGTGCATGCCTTCTCGCAGCAGGCCCACGCGCGCACACGCACGCTCGGGTGCGCACCTTAGGTTGATACATACTCTGTTATGCGTGTAATGTGTGCAGCTTCGTGCTCTTGGATTTGCCCAATCTCCCATCGGATATTGAACATCCAGAGGGACCTGCCTGGAACACGCGATCGATGCCGATGGACGAGCACGATAGCCAGCTAAAAGATCTTAGTCTGTCGTGACATCCCATGATGGCTCCAGGCAACTTGGACTGGATCCTGGGCGACAACGGCTTCGTCCTGATGGAAGTTATCCCCTCAGCCTGCTGGTGGTTCGTGGCTGCGTCCTCCATCGTGGTGATATTGGCCACGGTCGCCTTTCTAGAAAGGAGGGAAGGAAAGAAGGCAGGCAAGGGGCAAAAAAAATTCCTGACTGCTGCTGTACACGAATATCGTATGCGAAATGTCTGGCATTACATAACACGTGTTCCGCATAACGTCCTACTAGGCGTCGAACCGGAGAGGGTAGAACAAGAACAGGCTGATGCATCTTCGACCGAAGAGGTAACAATGAGTGCTCTTATTGATGGGCTACTTAACGATACTCACATGCAGGAAACAAATGAAGCCGATAACAATCAGGGCATTATCGAGGAAGATGGACTTATAAGAAGTTACAGAATAGCCAGACAACGAGTTCTCCATGACAGGATAAAGAAATCTATGACCCCTGAGGAACTGGAGCAGGAGAAAATGTAATGATAGACAACAATCTAATGCACCATATCGAGTTTTTCTTCATACTTGTTGACAAGGCACGATTTCTTTGCAGCATACAAAGTCAGCAGCTGGCTAGAATTTACAGTCTACTCAGGGAGAATCAGGACCAACTTGGAGATCTTTCAATTGACGACGTGAAGAAGCAAATGGCGATGTACACACCCTCACAACAATGACCGATTATTAAAACTTTAAAAAAATACTCCGACCAATGCATGATAAACGAGTGTCAGTGCTCCGACCCGATCACATTTAATCGATGCAGATAGGGTTGTCATCCCCGCCTCCACCCGTTTCTGTCGTTGCAACGGTGTAGTCCGTGTCAAAGGTCTGTCGGGAAAATAGATCGGTGATGACCGCGGCCAAGAAGACAGGGATAGATCGCTGTTGGCCTAGGTGAAGCTCAATCAACTCCTCGAGCTGCCCTGAAAACTGAGTCTCCAACATTAGGAGCTCTCCAGTACGTTCTCGACGGAATAACAGGTGATCATGTGGCGACTCCGCATAGACTGGTGTTAAGCGGTACTTGGAGTCGTCCAAGCCGTCAATCCGGTAGCCCGTCAGTTGACAGCAGACCTCCCTGAAGTCCGTGGAAGTCTTGCGGAATGCTTCTATAAGACGCTCTTTCCGAAGATCCGCCAGACGCAGCTTCTCTTGCAAATCTAGGAACGACAGAGAGTAAACAACGACACCTTTGCACAGAGGAGCACTATTGAGCCCACCTTGGACCTCCTTGGATGAAGCCCCCTCTTCTACCTTATGACCAACGAGGAGAGTTAAGTCCTTTGTCTGTCCTTCCTCCAGCAATTTGACCCTAGCTTTGAGGGCATCATTTTCCTCAGTTAACGACTGGACTTGCTTCTTTCTCATGTTGACAGCAATGGCTGTAGGGTTGTCCCTGAAAGTAAGGCAAAGTAAAAATTTGTAGCCTCAAGACAGGCTATGCAAGCATAAAATTTCTAGCTACCTGAAATGTATGACTCTCTCCTGCCTCTCGTCACCCTGCCCATCACTTCGCATCTTTTCCAGTTCTTCCTGAAGCTGATCTCGATTCTCTTGCATTGATAACAGCGCTCCCTTCAGGTGAGAAATTTTGTCAAGAAGGGCAGCTTTCTCCCTGTCATCCGTGACATTCTCCACAGACGCCGACTCAGAGGGCTTCTGAGAGTACAGCTGGTTCTCTAGCTTTTCAACCATGTCTTTGTAGTTCTGAACAGTTTTCTCCAGTGCAGCAATCTTGTCTCCTTCAAATTGGCCACCCGTAAAAGTCAACTCCTTCTCGTAGGAGTCTAGAACACCCTTGAAGCTATCTCGCTCCTGCCGAATAAAGAAATTAGTCATTACGTGTCTGTACCTCGTCCAGGAATACAAAGAAGTTGTTGATATACCAACCTTGGAAACGAGGAGTAACTTCCTTTGGAGACGTTTTATGAGCTTGGTTTGATCCGACTGTTCAGACCTGCAAGCCTGCAGACTGGAGTTCACGCTGGTCAGTTGTTCCTCGAGATTCTTTTCTTTCAATTTTCCTTCTTTCAGACTGAAAAATCGAAAAATAATGTATGTACATCGAATTACTACACATTGCATCACGTCAGCGTGTCAAGGTCTTACCTTGATTTCAGTTCTTCAATGGTCCCCCGCAAAATCACGTCGGCTTTCCTGAACTCATCAAGCTTGATTTCAAGCGCAGCTGGAGAGATGACGTCGCCCAAAGAAGTTAACTCATGTGGCATGAAAAACTTCTTTGTCACTGCCTCCCACTCTCGCAGCCTCTCTTTGCTCACAACTAATTCTGACTCGGCCTTCAGACCAGACTCTACTTTGGCATGGGCCCTGGCCAAGTCGTCTTTGAGCCCAGATGTCTGTTCCTGTAGCAACTCTTGGTTGCCCATGGTCTCTCTGAGCAACTCATTCTGCCTCTTGAGGGATTCCACCTCCCTCTGCAATCCCGGGAAGCGCATTAATCTGTCTCTCATAGTCTTGCGCTCAGTGATGGCGTCCTCATTCTGCGATAGTTCACTCTTGATCTGTTCTGCCTCCAGTTTTGTCTCGGCCAACTCGGACTCCAACGCCTGTACTTGCTTCCTCAGCCCGACCGAATCTTTCCTCGCCTTTTTCTCCACCTCCAACACGTCAGTCAGTTCTCCGACGCGACTCTTCAGCATGCGAATCTCGTGGTCCTTCTCCTCCACCGACTTGACGGCCGCCTGAATCTTTGCACTCGTTTCTTCCTCCAGCTCACGAATCTTTTCTTCCAGCTGATCGTTTTCTTCCAAGAGGGCTGCGTTGTCGTCTTCGGCGTCGTGACGCCGCTTGTTTCGTTCCAGCCAGCTCTCCCTATCCTCGTCTATTCTATGCTGCTCCTTGCGCTTCAACAACTTGATCTGGTTTTTGGCGGCGTCTCGCTCCTCCCGGGCTCGTCTTAGATCCAGCGTCGCACGCTCCACTTCGGCTGTTTTCTCCAGTCTCACCTTCTTGAGCTGAGCCTCAGTACGCAAAACTTGGCCTTCCCACTTAGCGGCTCCGGCGCGAGCCTCCACCAGCTTCGCCTGACAGTCGGCCAACTTCGTCTTCAGCTCTTCGGTCTCGCGAGACGCCTCGCGGGCGGCAGCCGCGGCCGCTGCGGCGTCTCGCAAGTCGGAGAGACCCTCTATCGGATTCGGACCCAACGGGCCGAACCGGAGCACCTTTTTCGGCGGAGAAAAGGGAGAAGCCTGGTCGAGCGAACTTTTCGATTCGAAATTTGGCGCCCGAGGTGGGACCAACCCGGACCCCACAGCCCTGTCGGAGTCGCAAGTGGCTTGTCGCGGTCTGGCAAACGCAGCGCTGCGGCGGAATCTCTCTTGTACCCGAACCACCATGGTGGGCTCATCGCCGTCGCCAGAGTCCGACATGGTCTTCCCAAAGCTCCCGCTCAATCACTAAAACAACTGACTTTTGACAACTTATGTTTGTTTTGTTTTGCTCCTTTTATTTCATCGACCACTCTTGGCAGGAATGGCCCTTTAAGGCCTCGACGCCTTCTTTTTCCGGCGACGGAGTTGCCATCCAGCTGGTCTTGAAACCCACAAGACGATGCAGTGGACACACTGGGCAATCTCTTGCTGCACCACTTGTTCCAGTCCAAATTGTCGATTCTCCACCTAGTACTGGATTCCAAGAGTCCTGTCGGGATCTTTGAGTGGAATGCTATCAGTAGGGACCTGCATTGGCGATGTGACCAGGAAGGCACAGGCAACTTCTAGGGGTTATGGGTCGCTAGTTGGATACTTCCATTTGTTGGACAAGTTCGAGAGGAAAGTTGGAAATGCCTTTTCTATCCCTCCGAAGGAGTCAATACTTGGTAGGTTCCCTGTGACGTCATCTGTAATGCTAAAAACTAATAAATGGTGCATTCCATGTTCTTAATAGCTAAGTCTAACAAATGAGTTAACAGTCACTTAACCAGATCCAGAGCGTGACCTTGTAACTGGTACCTCCTGGAAGAAGTCAGAAACTTGGTTGTGGAAATATCAGTTGAACCCAAAAAATGTGCTTGTCCGAAGTTGCAGTTCAAAAATGGGTTCAGGAGGGATCTGTTTCCAAGCAAGGGAGTAAAGATAATATGTTTGACTAACACGAAGCGAAATTTTTCTCACAAGAGAATCAGTTAAATTAGCTAACAATTAGAGAACAACCACTTCATTTTTGTCCAACATGTAATTTTCTGTGACAAATCGACTTTTTTTACAATTCATTTGCAGCACAGTCATTGCCCAAGAAATCAGCCCCAAATAATTTTGGACATGTTGGAAAAAACTTACCCATGAATTAGTTGAAGAAAATTACATGTTGGATAAAAAAGTGTCCAAAGCTCATTCGAGGATCAGTGAAACTTGCCGGTGACTCATTTTTTTATGAGCTTTACTCATTTTTCGTCAAACAAATAGTCTTTATTCATTGACTTTTCAGAGAAAAGAAGTCGATGAGTTGAAGAAACCAAATCTATCCGAGTCTCGTTTGCCTAAAGCACACTGAATAACATCACTTTGGATTGCAAACGTTCAACGATTATTCAGCCTACTTGTTTTTATTCTCACTCTTCACGGCATCGACACTGATCAAGAGTCAGCGGACAGACTCAGCCCTGGCAACTAGCAACTCTTGGTTTTTCCTGGCCTGTAAAGTCAATGCAAACCTCAACTGCCAACTCGTGCATCGGGGTGGATTGGCCAGAACTGCCAGTTGGTTTGGATTTGCTAAAGGAGGCCAAAAGTTTTGAGGACAGGAAAAGTTCAACGAATTACGAAATAAGCTTCAAGTATGCTTGAGTTGTTTCTTGAAGTTTGCCTCGTGAAGTACTAAAGTTTTACACCGACGAAATAGTCGTTGATCTGTTTCTCACCGATATTTTTTCTGATCCTACTCAAGCGGCTCAGGACATGTGGCAAGCCTGGCAACCCTGACAGCTGTCGTCGGCTTCGCGTTCGCATCCAATATCTTCCCCGTTGACTTCGGCTCCGCTCCTCACTTCGGTACCATGTACGACGACTACGACGACGTGAGTTCTCTGTGCATTTAAGGCGTATCGGAAGAACAGCCACCGACACGGTCCTACCCCGACTGCTCCGGCACGTTCATGGGGTCCTCGAGTACTTTGCCGTTCAACTTCTTGACTTCTTTACAGTACGATGACTACGACTCCTACGGTCACACTGGCGATCCGATGCTGGATCGCGAGTTCGAGAGGCAGATGTCCAGCGGAAAGCGCGGTGACGGCGGCTTCAATGAGTACATCCCCGACCAGGCCAAGCGCTTCCTCATCCACCTGAGGGATATGATCGCAGAGGGGAACGCCTTCGAGATCGCGTCTCTCTACGAAAACACCTTTCCCAAGCTGACGGAGCAGTTCTTCAAGTCGTCGCCTTGGCCAGAGGCTGACCTGGTGGCTCAGTATGTACAGGAGGACCAGCTCTTTCTCATCCTGTACAAGGAACTCTACTATCGCCATATCTACGCGCGCATCCCGGGCGGCCCGAGTATTGACCAGCGCTTCGAGTCCTATTACAACTACTGCAACCTTTTCAACTACATCTTAAGCTCCGACTCGCCCGTGGCGCTTGAACTACCGAACCAATGGCTCTGGGAGATCATCGACGAGTTCATCTACCAGTTTCAGTCATTCCAGCAATTTCGGGCCAAGCTGCAGAAGAAAAGTGACGACGAGATTGAGGTGCTGAGACACAATCCGCGCGTTTGGGATGTCCTTCAAGTCTTGAACGTCTTACACTCGATGGTGGACAAGTCCAACATCAACAAGCAGTTGGAGGTAAGCTTGTCCTTAAGTAGCTCAATCGTTGAATATAAGATAAGCGCTGATTATTATCGTTCTTAGATTTACACGTCTGGGGGCAATCCAGATAGCGTAGCTGGCGAGTTTGGCCGCCACTCGCTCTACAAGATGATGGGCTATTTCTCACTTGTTGGACTTCTGCGTTTGCACTCTCTCCTGGGAGACTATTACCAGGCCATCAAAGTCCTGGAGAAGATCGAGCTAAACAAGAAGAGCCTGTATTCGCGTGTTCCTGGGTGTCAGATCACCATGAACTACTACGTCGGCTTCGCGTACATGATGATGAGGCGTTACGCGGATGCCATCAGGACCTTTTCCAACATTCTCCTCTACATTCAGAGGACGAAGCAGATGTTTACCGTAAGTTAGCAATGGCATAAAAGGTTCTGCATACGCGCGTACATACAGTAGTTCTTAACCTAAACTTTTTCTTTGTAGACAAAGACCTACCAGAACGACCAGATCAACAAGCAGACTGATCAGATGTACGTGCTTTTGGCCATCTGCCTTGTCTTACACCCTCAGCGTATCGACGAGTCTCTACATTCTATGCTCAAGGAGAAGAACTACGCCGATCGGATGAACAAGATGCAGACGGGCGATCTCGGCGAGTTCGAGGCTGCCTTCTCATTTGCCTGCCCAAAATTCTTGTCCCCGGTGGCACCCACGTTTGATGCACCTCCGCCGTCACTGGTTGGAGGGGATCTTGCTTCTCACAAGGAACCGCTGAGACTCCAGCTTAAGGTGTTCATGGACGAAGTCCAACAGCAGACGCTGCTACCCACAGTGCGCTCCTATCTAAAGTTGTACACCTCCATGCCTATGGACAAACTGGCTAACTACATGGGTATCAACGTGGACGACTTGGAGACTCACTTGCTATGTTTCAAGCACAAGATGATGAACCTTGTGTGGACCAAGGGCACTTCAGGACTGGAGGGAGAGTTTCAGTCGGAATCTGAGGCATGAATCATTTGCTGTGCTCGCTCGCTTAAATAAGCTATTCACTCTTCTTATTTCTATGCAGGTTGACTTCTACATCGACAAGAACATGATCCATATTGCCGACACGAAGGTGGACCGTCGATACGGAGATTTCTTCATTCGACAGATCCATAAGTTCGAAGAGCTAAACAGGAGTCTGAAGGCTATCAAGATGTGAAGAAGAAAAAAAAATGACGGAGAGGTTTGTACTTGTTCTTGTATTATAATGAAGCATCCACTCCAAACGGTCTCCTTTGCTGCTAACTTATTCGCTCACACTCGTATTCGCTTGTAGTCAGTCAGTATAGTATAACTTGGCGTTATCACAGATTATGAAAGAGATTATGAACTGTTTGGCGACCAACTAAGCCACAACATTCTGCTGCGACTCGGATCTGCCTTGACGGCCGATAACAATGTCCTCGTACGGTGTGTTGGTCAGTCTGGCCATCAGTCTAGGCACCAACCTGGTCCGAAAAACGATGAAGACCGTACCAGCCGCCAAAGCTACGAGGACCAAGACAGCCACCGCTGTTACAGCAATGGCCGTGCCGGAGCCCTCCGCTGAGGCCGTTGAAGGGGAGGAGGGGGAGGAATCCGGAGGTTTAATGCTGATCTTTGGCTGTGGGTAGGAGTAGAGGTCTGGACTTGCTGAGGGCGACCTCGGATGGGAGCGGTCGCTGTCCTCTTTCTTCGAGAGACATGTCTAAAATGTTGTTCAGATGGTTACCACGAGCTACCAGCAGTGTCACACTTACATACCTGATCATCCTGCAGTACGAAACCTGGCAGGCATTCGCAGATTCCAAGGTCCGACCCGTCACTATCCTGGTTGCAGACCATATTCTTCCCGCAATCGTTCAGCTTGTGCATGCTGCACACGCTGTTGACCTTAATGGAGTGGTCCAAGTGACTGGAGCATTCGGGTACTGCAAAGAAGTCATGACTCTGAAACAAGGGGGCATTGCTCATCCTCATCCATGCATACCTGGGATCTCTGTCTGATTGAAGACTGGCCTTGAGAAGATGCAGGTCTTGTTTATGCAGCCCTTCAAAGTGAGACCGACCAAGAGACTCTTGCCATCGGACTTCTCAATGTGCACCTCAAGTTTGCCGCTAAGCTCTTTTCCAGTGTAGGGCGTGTCGCCCGAGATGGCCGACAAGTTGAGTAGGGCTCCTAAAAATTACGGTATGTACAGTGCTGTGTGAACTCTAATCAACATTAGCTAGGAGTGAGGTAGTTGCAGCAACCAACTATCACTATTTGAACTGTTTTCTCCCGTGGAAAGGTATGTTGTACAAAGCTGTACTGATGTTTGCTTTTGCATTAAAGTCTTTCTTACAATTCCTCTAATCCTCCCAGTCTTTTCTGACACTGCTCGTACACTCTCCATAGCATTCCTCCTGTCCTCCAACGTGCTCCTGATCACCTCCCTCTATGTTGCCTCATGGGACGTTCTCGATGATCCACATTTTGTGAACCTTGGACGTGCTTACGCATCAAATAGCCGAGGATGCATGCAAAGAAATCTCCTCTTGCGAAATCTGGCGATAGTGTTGGATAAAAACCCGAGCATTCCACAAGACCCTTCCCCTTGAAGCTTCCCCTTGACCGCAAATCAGAAGCGATCTTTTTGCGCCTGTGTGATGAAGACGCATGCGCCGGGCGCACAGTCCGTCCGCGAGGGTCCCAAGTACAGCATATGCACATGAGAGGCAAGGTAGCGTAGTAATGGACAGTGCACACTGCATTATGCATGGACAGAGCTCAATTACGAACTTGCGCACGTACCAGGTACTGTGTAGCTCGACTGATGGGTGAATACGTGAGAGAAATTGTTGGCATTGAACTGTGGCGCGTAACCGTAGATCTCCACTCCCGGCGTGTCCTGGCACGGCAGCACCCTCATGCCGAACGAAAGTTCCTTGTCCTGCGAGCAGAAGAGAAGAGAGGAGAGGGAGGAAAAGCAGATACAGTTAAACCTATCTCATGCATGCCTCTTTCACAGTCCATCGACGGACACAAAGCCTTTTGTCCGGAGCTCGCGCCGCCCTCGCCGCCCCGTACGATTGCAACCGCAGAGAAAATTTATCCAAGCGAGGAACTGGGAACTGCCCCCCCCCTCTCCCTCCCCCTTCCCTAGGTCGTCGTGTCCTTCTCATGCAGTCGCCGCCAGCTACGTAGTCGACCAAGAGAAGGGAGACTCCTTCGTGCTTCCTCCCCTTACCTGGTAGAGGCCGTCGCAGCTGAAGCCCGTGCACTGCTCATTGGTAGTGCAATTAGCGTGACCCTGATTCTGCAAGGACAACGTCTTGTTCTCCAGCTTAGACCACATGGTGCACTCCGGGCGCATCGGCGATTTCCCCTCCCCTACGGCGTTGTCGTCGTCGCCGCCACCGGCCGCCGTCGCCGCAGCCAGCAATGCAGACACAGCCAGAAAGAGTCCTTAAAATAGGGAAGAAAAACTCACTCTGGGTGAAAGTTGGCGTTGACACAATGGGCACAACCATGCAGCAGCAGCTGGGTGGCGCCGGCAAGGAGGCGGCAGGTTCAATGTGACCCCAATTCCTCTTGAGTGCGTTACCTGCTACGTGCAGTACGTGCCAACCCTCCCCCCCTCCCCTTAAGTTGGAGAATGCTGTCGACGACAAGCGAACACAGCAAGGACATAGTGGAGAAGAAGGTGGACGAGAGGGAGGGGGACTGCCCCGTACAAGATAATGCGCCACTTACCAATCTTTGGCGTCATGGTCTTATATCTCTCGGGGCACCAGTCAGGTTCAAATCGTCTTGGCCAAGCGCAACAACTATTTTTTGTGCTTGTTCAGAGGGAAAAACACATTTCAGTCACTTCGTTACGTCCGCCACTTCCTCGCCGAACAACTGCGGCAGAGTGTCTCGATAGTTCCACTCTCGCTCTTTCACGACCGTCTGCTCGGAGTGCGCGCCCGCACTCACTCACGCGCCTGGTACCATTATCCCCCCCCCTTCCTCTCTGGCTGGCTCTCTTTGCCCTCGCTTCAGCTCATGCCTCCCAATGTTCGATCGCCTCCTTCTCCTCCCCGAGCTACTTGCAGACTGCGTACTACATACAGGCAAGAAGCAAAAAGTGCGAAATGTACATAGGAACAGGACGCGCGTAGTACAACGTACTGCCGACGCTGCCCTTGCTCGATCAGATATCGCTGAAAATTACAAGTTCACTAGTGTTTGGAGCAGCTATTACTACCACAAGAGCTGCCTCTTCCAGCACCCAGCGTGCTCGCATGAAAATGGGTGACATCATGGGGTTCCTCAGGCTCACCAGCACCCCTATCCATGAGGAACGCCGTACCCTTGCAGGACAGTAGGGCAACTTCACTAAGGGGTCTTTTCAAGCAGTGGACAAATATAGTTTATGTCGCAATTTTTTATTGCTGTTAAATATATAAGAGCCTTTCCTATTCTCTGGTCTTGAAGACATTTTTCTTATAGAGAACACTAAAATGCTAAGGTCTGCAGTCCTCATGAAATGGCTCCAGGGTCTTAAACTCTCGCCACGTTGGAGGGATGTTGTTGTGCAGGTGGTATCCGCACTTCTTGCATCGGTCGGTGAAGAGAGATATGAAGCTATGGAGATAGGTCATAAAAGTGCGCACGGACAGCTCAGGGAAGTTGGGATTCTGGAAGTTCAGCATGGCGGCGTTGGCGTTCTGGGTGATTCGCCGAAATACTTCGTACTTGGAATCGGTCCACACATCAAGCTGCCCATCGGAGCGTGTGGACTCCTCCGTGGAACCTTTGACCACCACCCACTCAATCATTAGACCCTTGAAAATTACCACGGCTTTCAATACGTGACCTAACGTGACCTAGAAGAAAGGAAGTAATGTCTCGACACAGTTTGTTCAACAGAAATGTCCACATTGTGTTGGACAGAACACTGCCTTGCCCCCACTATCGCTCTTCCTTACCTCAACAAGAGCGTTCAGCTTTGTCCCATTGGGCCTGGTGACGGACAAGGACATGTTTTGAAAGGTGCCATTGAGCTTACTGATGATAGAATCTAGTATCCTAGAAAGGAGAAGCGTCATTATATTGCACCATGCGTACCGAACTCTATCACTTACTGCGGCGAGGCTGTCTGCAAAGTGCTGGGAGGTCGCCTTCTGACTCGTCGGGATCGCTGTTCTCGCCGAAGGAGGTGTTTAAGACCTCCGACAAGGAAGACATCTTGAATCTGTCGACGTTTTTCAGTTTCCTCTTTACTTA
>JAAUXU010032753.1_pt1 | contig 40931 bp, 38 predicted proteins | sample 7278151 | NCBI WGS metagenome assembly JAAUXU01 (sample SAMN14350113, study PRJNA611818) | marine sediment metagenome | isolation source: surface marine sediment (1.8m) | place: French Polynesia: Moorea | collected 2018-08
GGGAGATTCAGGGATGCCAAAACAGTTCAAATTTCTGCATGGAAAAACTATACAGTGTGTCCCAGAAAGATTTTAAAAATCAATCTTAATTCAAGCTGAAACCCCTGTAGTTAAGCCTTCACAAAACTGTCACTGTGCAAGTTCTTAGAAGACGTTGCGCGTAGGTACTGCACACTGGTCTATTTGGCTATGAACATCCTGACTTACATTTCGATCATTCTGTGATAATTACTGTGCAACCCGCTTATTTGGCGAGCGGAACACAGGCAAACCCGGCATCATTAGCAAAAATATTGAATTCTCAGAACCATTTATAATACATTCTTCCTTAAAAAGTGATCAGTTATTGTGCAAAACGAATACGGTCTGTTGGCAAATGTTGCTTGACATTTCCGAACATTCCAACTAGATTTACGTGTAATTCTCAAACCAACCGGATTTTCCTGTAATTCTCATACTCACGAGGGTAAAAAAAATCCCACATATTTTTAACAGAAAATAGCTAATATAAGCTGAAAAGACTGATTTACCCTTACGGACGCCTTAGCTGTGACCAGCTAGCCAGTGCGGGAAGGCGGGAAATTTGAAATTTGTGTAATTGGCGAACCCGCTTTTATTGGCAACATAAATATAGTTGACATTCGCCGAACAAGGGGACTCCACAGTATAGCCTTCAATGTCCGCATGAGGAGCTCTCGTAAGTGTGTACTCACACTCGATTCATGACCGGGGTTTCCCACGTGCACTACGAAGAGCGCACACCTCCTTGTCATCACCGCGTTCCAAGCGTCGATCAGGCTCTGGACTGTGGGAGTGCACTGATACTCATCTTTTGGTAGACCAAACGTTATTGTGACTACCAAGGCCAGAGCTCTGGCAAGCAAGCACGACGTGGTCGCATTTTTGTTCGGCTTAATCGAAAGAAGACAAGAAGTACATTCGTCAGAACACTCAATTATCGTATCGAACGAGCATGACGACGACGACGACGACGACGACGACGACAGCAAAATGTTCCCCCGCAGGTTCGGGTTTTTTTTGCCTCATACGACGACAAGAGGAGGTCGAAAATTGAGGGGGGGAGGGAAGGGAGGAAAAAAGAGAGATAAGACATTATACTTCGTGTGTGTGTGTGTGTGGGTGGGTGGGTGGGTGCGCACGTCTGGTAAGGCCTCATTAACTCTACTGTGCCTCGCATTCCGCCGAAAGACATCCTCCTCATCGTTTCCCTTGTCTGCGTTTTTTGTGCCTCTTTCCCACCGGTGTGCGTTATTCCCCCACGGACGGACGAGCACAAAAAAAGGCCAGACAAAGGCCTTTCTCTGTGTCCCCCCCTCCCTCCTGACGTGCTCGTGTGCAACATTAGTATAGTAGTAGTGGCAGCAAGACCGGGAGGGCCTTTTGTGAGCGAGGCCGAAAGCCGAGGCGGAAAGGCACTGTTGTGGCCGTGTACACTATCACTTACTGTGCGTACAGGCCCAGCAATGACTCTTTCATGTCTTGACGTGTACATACCTAACGGTAACGTGGCCGGGGCCGCCGCAATATATTATGGGCAGGTGGGTGGAGAGGTACAGGTTGCTTCTCAGTACGCGCATGTATTTACGGAGATAATAGCAGGTTCTGCAATTATCCTCTCTGTTTTTTGCGCGGCTGCTTTGCAAAACGTTATCATCGATTCTCACGACCAAACTATATTTTATTAAGACTGCGTTGGTTTCGGTCCCCATCAGGTCCATTGTATCTAATCTCGACAATTGAGGGCGATTCCCGCATAAGCGTATTAATCGATTCATCATCGAACTCAGCTGGAGCAGCGATTGCCAGGGAAAGAGGACAAAAGAGAAACTGTGTAGCGAAGAAAAAAAGTCCCAGGAAACTACTTGTTCTGCACGTAGTTTTATTCAGCCCAGCCCTGATTATGTTCTCCATTCTTCTTCCTTTCTGCCCCCAATCGGCACAGGTCGATCCTGTCATCCTTCTAAGAAAATAACAACAGTTTCACCTCCTCGTTCGCCTCCAAGACCGCGACGAATCAGCTGATCGTGACGAAGCAGGGCAGTCAGTAGCGGAAGGGGTCGTTCACTGCAGCAAGAGACAATCACACAAGAATATCTGCGAAATGTACGAACTCAGCCCCTGCCCCACCCCACCTCTGCTTTGAAACCCCTCCCCTGAAGTCGCGTTCATTATATCAAACTGGCCTACTTTTCTCAGGTGTTTTCCAACCCCTCTGCTTTGTGTGCGCACACAAATAGAACTGTACTATCTCTGGAACGACACTTTGCATTTCTGGCCTCCCCCACGTATGTGTAATTCTATGCGACGTCGTATCACGTACGTACCTCGTCTGTGCGCTTCCTTGGCACTTTTTCAGGGGAGACAAGGAGATTAGGCGTGTTCTTCTGCGGTCTGCCCGTCAGGGCGATCAAGCAAGCCCACCACAGGCCCGACTGGGGCCTGGCTGGCTTCTTTGTGGAGAAGGTGAGGCTTATCTGAGTGGGGAGCACCAAGCCTTATGTAGTCCCGGTGTTAGTCTTTGGCAGCTAACTTGTCCCTGAAATTGCCTAATGCTTCGTGAGGAATCTTTTGTGCGCTGCCACTGCTTTATCTAGGACTTCTTCCTCCTACTTGTGGGGGAATCGAACCATGATTTTCTTATTATTATCCGAGTAAAGTTCATCAAAGCATACGATTATTCCTCGGATTGTCAGTGCAAACAGCTCTAATGCTTTATAGCCGACCATTGCAACACTTTGCAGGGTGGCTGGCATTGAGGTATCTCGTCTCAGCTGATCCTTTCCACTTGGTTGTTGGAACGGCAGTAAACAGACAAGAAAAGGGTTGGTTGAAAAGAAAGTGCATTTTCCTCGATTTCCTTCATAAGTTTACTACATTCCTTGAATTCATCATTCATGAAAGTGCCTTTTTTCTGTCGAGCGTCACAGGGTCGAGGTCTTTTTTTGCACGCCTCTTTCTGGAAATGCGATAATGAACGTCAATGTTGTTCACGCAGATTACCTTGACAGTTTTAACTCCTCCGGGAATGCAGGTAAACAAGGACCTGCGCAGGTAGCTAATAATAAAAAAAGGGGAGGGGGGAGGGGGAAAAGGTAAAATTATGAGGAAAAGTCAGGCGAAAAAGAACAAGTCAATCTGGATTTCCCCCGAAGGAAGTGATCATTATAGGGGCCACCAGAGACGTCGACTGAAAAGTCGTTCACACGAACGTGGGGCTAACGTACACACTCAGCCGCCGATGCATCAATCACTGAAATCCTGGTAAGTCTGCCCATGTGGCACTGCACGGACGTTCTTATTAATAGCATGTTATGTACTATGTAAACACCTTGGCCCAAGGGCAAACATTGCGATTCGGGCCCAGGTTTTTTTTTTGCACAGCCTCCCCCTGCTCCCCCCCTGTGCTTTTAGATGCTGGGCAAAGAGTAGCTGCTTCAGTTCTGTCCTGATGCTCGTGAGAGGTTGCATTAAAATTTTACTTCGCCCCTCTCATGAACATGTCAGGGAATATAAATTGATGGCTGAGACGCCGATTTCCCCCCAGAATTTCAGAGGCCCGACCAATAATATGCAAATGCTCTCGTAAGTCCATATAGTAGGTGCTTACTATGCACGTGGACCCCCCTCAGGAAATTCAGTCAAACACACGAGCGAGAACAACAAGACGTGATGTTGGCTGGACGTTTCATATTTTAACGAGATCGCTACGAGATCGCCCCACCCCCCAAGTGGGAAACCTGACATTTCGCCCCCTAATTTCCCCCTCCGTCCATACTCCACATGCGTCCCGGAATCCATGCATATGCACGCGTTACGAGATCTGCCTCTACCTCCTCCCCTTCCATAAAAATACGCTCATCTGTCATCTGGGGCGCTCTCTGAGGCCATTTGGGAGCCGCTCCTCGGGCAGGCAAGCATTGGTACAATATAGCAAACGTTACTCCACGTTCTAAGGGGCGCGGTGCTGGTGCTTCCCCCCTTTTTTATGTTGAGAGAGTACGAAAAAAATGCCGACACCGCCCGGACATTTACTCTTAAAAGCTTGATGGGAGGAAGGCCAAAAAGGAGGACGAGCAGTCGACTACAACGTGTGGGGACAGGGGTTCACCGCTGCGTAGATCGAGCGTCATAAATTTGGCTGCCAGATAGGATAAAAAACAACGATGCCGCCGGATGCGTCTAATCTTATCGTCGTATGAATAAGCAAAAAAAAAATGGGGTCGCTCTTTGCAGACTTGGTTCTACTTTTCGTCTGTTCGAATCTGCGTCCTCAGATTTGACGCATCCTGAGTGAAAAAAGTCTGAGCTACTTTTTGATTTTCTCTGCTTGAACGGAAACCGATACCTCCGGGAAAGGTCACCACAGTCGGCAGATACAGACTCCACACACTCGTCGTAGTCGTTCATACCCCAGTGCACGATACACACGCACTGCATCAAGTGCGGAAGAAACACACACGCATGTTCGGCTTCTCCGATTACGTTTACTTATCACACGAATTAGCTGTAGCTCTACACCCACCTACCCACTGACTTCGTCACACTTGGCGGGCGTGGACTACAGGGTGACGTTCCTCCAGGCTGAAGAGCGTGACGCCGGAGAGAATGGAGCATCTCACAAACATTGGGAAACTTTCCAAAATCGTTAATTCCTTGAGCCTCCTGCACTTTGATACCGTGAAAATTGGCCCCGTCACTCAAGCTGGCGCTGCTCAGGCTCTTCTGCTCGTCACAAATGTATCCAGGCTACATTTGCATCTGAAAGCCACTCACTACTTATTACTACGAACGCACTCGTCGTATTCGTATATATCTTTCTCCTTGAATGATTTCTTTCATTTCACGTACGTATCTGGATCTCCTTTGCATGGCGCTGATCATGCGCGCGAGTGAGGGCAGTGCAGGGGAAGGGGGGAGAGAGACAGTGAAACTTCCATTTAAAAGGAAATGCGACTGATCACACGGACCAATTTACTGATGGCGTGCAGATATTTGCATGTCCCCCGTGCACCGTGTGGGCCAACGTACTGTACAGGGCAGCGCGTACTATGTCTTTTGTTTGTGAATCATCGGAGCGTAGTCAACGTATCTGTAGTAGTGGAAGAAGGAAAAAAAATAGCGGTAGCAACTGAGCGTGAAGTGTGTTACTGGGTCTCTGTGTGCGCGCGCACTCTCTTTTCTTCCATCCATTTCGTGGTCTTCTGTATTCACGATCATGCAGCGGACGTGGATCACGGCCACGGTGCAGCGCGGGGTCTGCTGGATCTCCGCAAGTTGCCACGAATGCACAATTTTTGCCAAAAAGTCAATTAGTTCTGGCGAGCAAGAAAAGAGGTGAGCAATTTACTCTCCCACTGGAAACCAGGCCCACCAGGGTGAAGGAGGCCTCGCGTGACTGAGCAGCGGAGGAAATAGTTGACGCAACTTTGGTGCGCTGTTGGGCGGCGGCGGCTGCTGCGGCAGGGCATAATGTCCCTCTCCACAATTGGACAAGGTGATTAATTTGGCTCATTCTACTTACGTGTGCAGGCCCCAGGGCGGTCCAGACGCGCTGGCTGGCAGCTCTGCCCACGAGTGCAGCGTTGTTGTGGCCCCCATGGCCAGCCCGCCCTGGTTGATTTATACGCTCTCTCCGATGTGTGTCAAGGCGGCCACTTTGCAAACATCTTCCGCGAATTACTAGGAGACAAAAAGGGGGGAGGGGGAACCTCCCAGAAGGTCCCATTTTTGCGTCGTCGCAAAAGTGTACTAAAACTTTTGTAAGGCCATCATTAGTTGGGGAAATACTACTTTTTGCCAGAGAATCCACGCTCTAGCAATCAAAGGAAGTAGTTTTGTCGGCAATAAAAATGCGGGAGACGCCGCCACAACGCAGCTTTTGTACCGTATGAGCCGTGCATATTACATGCACGCACAGGGTGCCACCGGGGACCTCCCCCCCTCCCCCCACCTGACCTGAATGAACAGGAACAAGATCCCCTGTTGCACCCTGTACGACGTACTCGTCTGTGCGGTGCTCATAATTTTTTGGAGTTGTTCTTCCGGCTACTCCGATATGGGAGAATGAAGTCGAAAAGCGGATTAGAGGAAATTGCGCGTCATTCGTGCCATTTCCCATGAAGATGCCACTTTGCGTCCAATGATCGTTCGTCAGACATCCATTTGACAGAAGTCCATTGTAGGCGTTTTTTCGCCTCCAGTGCCAGGACCCGTGACAAATTACTAAGTAGAGCTGCTGGAGCCGCCTACTAACATGTCATACGAGGACGTGTGCGACGTTCGGACCATCATTCCCACGTAAAAAATAAACGTCTTTTCATGCATGGATGGGACATTCCCCCCCCCCTCCCGCACAAACACGTGTCACTGTCAGATTTTTACGTAAATACATGTGAAATCTGTTGTACTCAAGCCATTTTTTTTGTTTTTGAAGAGCCGCGATCTTTACATTTTGTGGAATACCAGTTTCGGGTGAGCTTAAGTCACTCCCAGATGTGCAAACTGTGCATCAAGTAGTGTAACTGCATGCGTGCAGAAGAGAGGTTAAATGCCAGGGTCAGCTCGGGCGAGCTTGAAGAAGAGTTCAACTTGACCACGATCATTTGGACAGTTAAGAAGGGATGATGACTCAGTGGAGGAACAACAGCAAAAAAAAGAGGCCTGGTGCATCCCTGACCAGCCGCAAAAGCTGGTCCCTGCCGCCGTCAAGACGTCGCTGGACAGACAGACGTCCTTGCACATGCTGCTGTTGGTGTCTGTCGTCCATGTGTGGAACACGTGCCGCCGTCCACGTCCATGTGCTGCCCATGTGCATACGACTTTGTGGAGGAGGCGCTGGGCTTTTTTTTTTGATAAGCTTTTTCTTTGTGCTGCAGTACCCACCTTTGCTTTATTCGTGGCAGGTCCCGCTTTCTGTCGGCTATCTGCATTGTCCACATACTGTGCGTGCGTTGCTCTCTCTGCTCATACGTAGCCCCCTACAGTGTTGTTGACACTCCTACGTACGTACGAACGCGCACTCCTCCACGTCGGACATAAAGTAGATACCGGTACAAGCTACACAGGAGTGACTTCTTCTTGTCCCCGGTGTCCTTGTCTTTTTATGGCCATTCTCTACGTCTAGCAAAAAAAAACCTGGGAGAAAGACAGAAAAAAGGGGAGGAGAGGCAAGTGGGGCACGACGTCGAGGAAAGACCCCCCTCCCTCTCGAACTCTATGTAGTGGGAAAGTTGTGAGAGTGGCCGTAGTAAAGCTTTTGACTTTCTATTTCCCCCTCCCTTTCTACCCGTAGCATGTGATAGAGCAGAAATACTCTGCCAAGCAACCCCATTCGAATTTTCATTGGCCTGGGGGAAACTTTGTGAAACGAAAGCGAAAATGGAGGTCAGAGAGAGAAGACTCGCGTGACTTCAAAAGAAGGCTTCTCCTTTGAAGAAGGGGCGAATGAAGGCCGGTCTATGATAACGACGCTGCTGTTGTGCGCATACATTATTGTATTTCACAGCACTTAGCCAAGTTGTTGTTGTTGTTGTTGTTGCTGCTGCTGCTGCTGCTGCTGCTGAGAGAAACATGCGCGTAATTGACAGCCACTCGTGTCATCAGTGGCCAGGGCAGTGCTTTTCTTTCCTCTCTTTGTTTCTTCACGTGCGCAGTCATCCTTGGCGGACAAGTCAGGTACAATGATCATGAAGACTCTTCTTCCCGGAGATTAAAGTCTTCCGGGGTCGCTTGGCTGTCAGCGCTGCCTTGATTGACAGGCCCATTGCAGCTGACACCACGACCTCAATGTCGACGGAAAAACTTGACTACCTGATCAATATGCCTTCCTCAATTTCTCATTCTTGCCGGGGTGGAATATCAAGGTCCTCAGCTGTCCCACCTCGTACTTCCCCTGCGGGATGATGAACAGTGCAGCGTATACAATATATGTATGCTGTGCATACATACTTGGCTACAGCATGCGGAAATTGGCTCCAACAAACTACTTGTCCTGATATGAAAGTATCTCCGGAGGATTAAATTTAGGAGGGGGGAAATAACCAGTTTTTACCGGGGGAAAAAAAAGAAGGTCGGAAACGGTCCCCCCCCCCCCCAAAAAAAAGGCTTCTCTAGTCGATGTCTTCATTGTTGTACGTTCAAAGTCGATATTCGATTCGCTCAAAATGCTGCCACGAAGGAAATGAAGTGCTGACTTTGAGAAGGAGGGGGAAAAAAGCCTGGGTGAAAATCCCCATTATACTTGTACTCTTGCCGGCTTCGTTTGTTTGCCGTGACGAGAGCAGCAGTTGAAATTGGCAGATTCTTTTTCAATCTGTCTGAAAGCCATTGCGAAGTTCGTTCTCGTGCCAGGCAAAATACGTAGCTGCCTTCAGGTCGAAGCTCTCCCCCGTCTGTCAATCAAGCGGCACGGACGAGATGTTGTTTGTGCAGACTCAAGGCCTCCTCGTCGGTACGAGCCGACTGGCCTATCTGGGTTGGCGGGAAGAAAAGAAACATGGTTCATTAGATCAGCGCAGGGGCAGTGCAAATGCTGTGCCTCCCCCGGCACTGACGCCTGGCGGGCCTAAGAGACACCACGTGACATATTTGCAGTGATCTGTTTCTTTACTTCCCCTGCATATTTGTAATGACTGTGGTAACGCTGCAACATCGATCTAGAATTTAGACTTAGAACTCAAGTTGACCGGTTTTCTCTCCTTGCAGCGGACGCAAACGTCGAGGCAGCGAGACGCTTTCTGAGTCGTCGTCTGGAGACGAGCTTCACAGCTGGAGCTCCTTGTCCGAGGGCGACCGCAGCCACACTCCCGTCGTCATGTCAGAGTGCACGGCCGCCATGGTGCTCATGAAGTTGTCTTTTAGTCCTTCATCAGGAGGAGGAGGAAAGCTCAGGACTGTCACAGGTAATGGTCACGTGCGAAGAAAGAACGAGAGTGCGCGTTGTTCTCGAGGCAGTACTTTTTTTTTTCTTTACTTCAGTGTTCTGTGTGCAGGAAACTTTGCTACAGTTAGTTGTTTGCGTCGTCGTGAGATCTGTTCGTTCAATCTCTCTCTCGTGCCGCACTTTCTTTCAAGGTCAGCACGCTGACCTCAGATGAAAACACCACAGCAACAAAGACTTGTGGCTGCGCAGGCCACGATGGCCTCGCGTCATGATTCCCCAGTATGGCTTCCCTTCCACTGGATGCGCTAAAGTGTCCTCTTTTTTTCGTGCCCGCATCGTCGTTGTCCTCGACAGCGGAGTACCTGAGTCATTACTGTGGAGCACCATGGACAGGATGTCCTTCAGTGTTAGCGACAGACTCTTCTGCGGCGTTAGGTATATTTACAAATGACTACGGCACTCAAGACCCTGTGTTTACACGAGAGTCCATCAGATAATCGGTTAACCATACGAACATGTTGGGCATTCTGACGTCTTGACATGAAGTTACACAAAAACCGGTGAAGTACTGAAGTACTGCCCGTGTTTCAAAGCGAGTCAGCCCTGACCCCGTTTCAATTTTTCCACAAGCAAGTGAGCCCTTCAAGTAGCGTGCATATGTTTAGCTGATTAAAGTAGGACCATAACTTGATTGGCTAAAACGAGTTCTGTTGATTATTCGTTTCACTACACAGTATTCGTAGTTTGTAGCATCTTGACATGCACGATCTCAGAATGCTTTTTGTCCCACAGGTTTGTCTTTGTCACATTCCTAGTCCAAGACCCTCAATTTCAGTGCGAAAACTGCAGCACTGCCATCACACCCGGTGTGATTCTGATCTCACCTTTAAATCAACAACTTTGTTGGCTCCCAACTCCATGAGCTGAAGCATTTCTGGTGCAACCACCAGATCATAAAGTAGACACCAGAGATCATCGCAGCCAAACAGCTATTATATTATGGTTCCCAACGGCTCGCTTCATTTGATGCCAGTGAAAAAGTTGTCATCACTAAATGTCTGTCTGAGAAAGTCACTAGAATGTGAAATGCTTTGTTGCTCTCATCATGGCCACAATCACTGATTGCTTGGTAATTTGTGCTGCCACCACCGGCAAGTGAAGGGTCTCAGCTCACTTTGGCGAGGTCCTCCTGAACGTGGAACATCCGCGCACTGTTATTCTCGGCCATACCTGGGAGGAGGACGAAGAAGGAGAACTACAAGAAAGAGATGGGGAGCAGAAAAAAAGTTTCTCCGTCTGAGAAAAACCAATTTCATCTCACTTTCTTTGTCTACCCCTCGCTCGTTCCCGTTGGTAGCCCCAACTTTTTGTCTGCTTTCCCGCTGCAATTTCCAATTTTATCGTCCGCGCTTTGCTCGTCTCTCTCTTCCCATACGACGAGGGCGTTTTTGGCCTCCAAGAAAGAGGAAACGAATAATCAACAGAACTGTTTCTACCCCTTTTTGGTCACGCGAATTTCCTCTCTCAGGCGAAGAAAAATGCGTTTGGCAGCAGCACCATTCGCTCGTAAATTCGAGGAAGAGAAGGTCGGTCTGGGCGTTTTGCCAGCCGATTTTTTCTTCTTCCTCCAGCATTTAATTTCGTCGGATGACTGGGCCGGGCCTGCCCAAGGCCCAGGGCCTGCCAGCCTGGCTGCTTTTCCTTCCTGTGCGAAAAACTCTCCGCCCAAAGAGAAAAGAAAGTTACGCAATCCTTGGGGGAGGAGGGGGGAGAAAGAGAAACTGCGAGCAAGAATAGTCCATAGTAGGCCCATGCACGTCCACGCATGATTGGGAAGCCTGAATGCGACAATGAAAGGAGAGGAAGCAAAACTTTTCGCTCTTGTCCTTGAACACTTGCCATTTTTCTTCTCCCTGCTGGCGATTAACTCGCGCTCTCTCGCGCGCTTTCCCCATTTCACTTTTGGCATAATCATTCGTCTTCTCCCTCTTTGAAAGCGTCTCCGGCTGCAGCAGACTGCGCGCCATTTGCTCTGTCATTCCAGTGGGGGCCGACGACGAAGTTTAATCCTGGCTCTCCCGCAACAAAATGTCTCTGGCGTGTGTGTGCGTGCGAGCGGGGGCCTGCCTGGGCCTGCTTGGGCCTGCAGGGCCCTCACTTCCAGAGAGTCTCACATGGAATGAAACTGGAGTCAGCTACATGTCTGGCTGTATACACTGCTAATGTGAGTGTGACATTTCAGCTAGTGCTCGCAGACGAAAAGTCGAATTGAAAAAAAGAAACACTTCGGAAATCGAGTTCGAGTGACAAAAAAGTTGTAAAGTATGACTACCTACTGGCCTCAGCAAAGAAAATATGAGTCGTACTGTAAAGTTATGAAGTTCTAGGGCCCCAAAAATGTTGCAAAAAGAGGGGAGAAATGTCAGAAGTTGCAAATCACATGAAAAGTTGAAAATTGAAACTGTCTTAATACATCCCTTGGTGAAAGCACGGAAAAAAGTTGTGTAATTAATATGTAATGTTGAAGTCGATGACTCAAAAAAAGAAATTCAGTTTGAAACCAGCTTAAGGTTAGCGTATTGCATTGGATAAAAGAAAAAACAAACTTTGCTAATTTCCAAGTACTTGGTCGTAATGACAATGCCAAGTTACGAGTGAGGAGGGACAACAACCTCCACCCCATGCGAATATTTCGCAAAGTTGCCAGGAAGAAACCAGCAAAATAGTTTGCTGTTAAGTTGGCCTCTTCCTCTAGCACCATATGACGGCCACTGCATATGCACGAGGAAACAAATGGCCATTACTGTACAGGACAATGGCCTCAGTCATCGATACAAATTAGGTTGGGTGACCTCATTCTCAGGCACACAGGGTGCATACACAGAACGTACACACTATGAAAATGTGTCTATACTCAACCACTTCTGACTGTACTACAGAAATGGACGAGCCTTCCCCTCCCCTTGTTCATGCGTTGACGGCGGGTTTTAAGCCAAAAAAACCCCACCAAGCTCGCTTAAGCCTAACCTTTTGTCCATTTGAAAAGTTTTACTTGGCTCGAGAGGGTCAGATGGGGCCCCTGAGGCACCCGACCGTGCAACGGTGCCGAACTGAATTTTTTGCAAATTCTGCAAATGTCAAGCCAAGCCAATCTTTCGCCTGCGGCTTGGCTTGATTGCGGAGGCAAACCAAAAGTCAAAAAAAGCAAGCTTTGCTTTGGTTGAGTTGGGGTCCATCACTGCGATCTATACCCCCGCTTCAGCCAATGTCCTTGTGCGGCACAACCTTGAGGATCATTGGTCGTTCTCGACCTATTATGTGAACCCAACGGAGAAGAATGACAGCGGTTCCATGAGGCAGTCATGCTACAAGAAAAATTGTGTCATCAACGGAATATCTCAGTCCTCCGTGCATGCACTCACGGTGCCAGTGCCATCCCAGTTACTTCACACCTTCACCGTCACTGTGCACTAGTGCTGGTTTTTTTTTCACTCAGCTCTGAGGAATGACTCTAGTCAAACCTTTTCTTTTGGTGATTAGGATGCCATCGTTTTTGCGGATTCGGAGTCAGTCAAATACATGTTTTGTGATCCCAATCAGAGTCACATACGGCATTGCAGCTGTTTCAAATATCGTCGCGCAAAATTACCAAATTGCTCGCACTCAAATTCTCTTCTTTTACCCAGCTTAAGCCCTGAAGGGAGCCAGATTTGTCTTCTGGTACAGCCGAGTCAAGTCGAATCATTTGCCACATCTGTCTGAGTCAACTCGAGTTAAACTTCCCTCCTCCGAATCCGAGATGAGTTGGAAAAAAAAGAGTCGTGATCAGAGCACTCGAGTCTGAGTCATTTCTTGGTGAGTCCATGTAGCGCTAGCTGGTGCTAACCCGCATAGTGTCGAACTAGAACGTACACGATCGTGGCTCTGATATCTCATGCTCGATATCCGGGCTCTCGTCTCAATATATGGACTCGTCAATTTTTTCTGCATTTTTCTCAGTGACGCCGTCGTGACGGCTTTGGATAGTGGTCTGGGACAGTAGTGTGACTTGGACATTCTTGGCCGGAGGACTGACTGAGTCACTGATTGTCGAGCCGGAAATATCAGCCGACCATACAGTCCTTTGGCACTCGTCACTATCTTCCGTACTGTACTTGCGTCCTGTGCGCCAGCGTTTTTGTGTACTGTCATGACGGCCTTCGCAGGCTAAAGGCCGGTTCAAGGAGACCGGGGGAGAGGAGGAGAAGGGGGAGGGGGAGGGGGCCGGAGAGGTGACCTTGAAAAACATGGGCATTGCTGGGAAGAGGGAGAAAGAAGGCACGGAGGAATGGGAAAGAAGGGAAAGGCAGGCTGGCAGGCCTGTCGAGCTTTCTTAGTCGGTCCTGTGTGTAAGTGTGCAGTACATACTCGCACTGCACTTCCCTGCCACTCCTAAAGTACGTTGGCCCACAATGCCATTAGCTGGGACTGCATAAAGCACCCAACAATAGCATGCAGCTCCAATGGCCCTGCCAAGTTGATGAATTCCAACGCCACTTAATGGACGGAAGATCGCTACACCAGGAGGATGTCAGACGTGTGTATGAAGAAAATAGCTCGCACGTACCTCCAGCCATTGGCAGCTGATGTTCCTGTGCGGGGAAGCGGAACCTTGTCTCTGGGTAGGCCCAGTGAAGACCTCATCGGCAGGATGCAACGTTACATGGCCAACGAAGCGTCGGGCTCTGGAACATCCACTCACGTGCACCGTACGAAAATACCAGGGTTTCACGCAGTGCACGTGCTGCGCTGCACGTAAACGAGTTATTCAGAGTGTCAGCATGAGGAGGAAGGAGAGCATAAGATGAATAAATTATTCCGCGGACGAATGGGGAAGAGAAAAGCCTGGCTGGCTACCTGCCTGCTTCTTTATCATCTGCTCTTGCATGAATAAAGTCGCCATTTGCGATATTTAGGTATGGGCGTGCGTGCTTACGCGTATGCACTTACCTGCACATGCAATCACGTAGTAGCAGCGCAATTCGACATGTGCCTGTAACAAGAGCCAGCGGGTGGTGCCAGCCAATAACTTCGTATCCATGACGCCACGAGATTTCCTCATTTTCAGCATTGGCTGCTGAAAACCACACGTACGCACTGTTAGAGGAAGCCATAACAATTTTAGAAAACATTTGTGTTCACAGTACTTTCGCGATAATGCATGTACTAAAACAAGTATTTATGGGACAGTTTTTATAGTTGTTCATGGGATTGTAACAATCCTCTGAAAGAATTTTTTTGCCACTCCCCGATAGAAATCTGATCAAGCACCGTTAATCTTTTTGTGTTCAGGCATGGAATTTTCCATTTCAAGGTGGCCCACCTGTCTTATATTGTTCAGTTGCTTCAGCCTCTGACAGGTCAAATCACCTCAGTCAGAACTGAAAAAAGAATACCGTGCACATCCTCACTGAACGTGATCAGTCAAAAAGGCTGGGCAATAAAGCGTTGATCCGGGTGTTATGAATGCCTTTAAGACCCCCTCTGTGCTGCACGTGTGTCTGCTGCATTATACTCTAGAACACACGCAATACAATATTAGAAGCATTATAGTCATCACTAGAACTCCTAAGAGTCAGCAGTTAACGTTGAGGTGTCCTAAGTCCTTTTGTAGCCTTATGTATGCACGCAGGCAGCACGAACGAGCAGGCGAAATGTGCGTGGGTACAGGAAGTTACGTAGTCCGCAATGTGAACTATCACGCTCATTGCTGGCATTTAAGTAGCTAGATCGTTTGGAGCTTAATAATTCATCTCTCAAGCACCGCAACATCCTCGAAACTTTCAAGAACTCTGCAGCTCACGAGCTTGTGATGCGGTGTCGACGCCAGAAAGAAACCACTGCCAGACCTGGTTTCGCCATTGTCTCTGGCGAGTGCACGGGTATGACGCCATTGCGGAGTGCACGTGCGGGGGGAATCACTTGACGTCACACTTTTTCTCCCACATGTGTGCTGTGGAGAACGTAACGAGTTTAGAGAAGAGAGGGAGAGAGAGAGAGAGAGAGCTTGTTTGTGCAGTGCGGGTTTCCTCTGAGTGCGAGGCGCCTGCACCGTCCGGGGAACTGACGGGGGCAGACAGGAGGGCGGGTTCATGACACCACCACCACCACCACCCCACCACCCCTCTTTGGAGGTGACGATTCTCATAAGAAGTAAACAGCAAGCACATTGGTTACAATAAGGTTTATTCATGGCTGGAAATCCGGAGGCGACCGAACAAGATCGAGAAACTTTGTCTTACAAAGGCCTAGGGCCCGACACATAAGGTCATGGTCTCTAGGCAGCTACCCAACAACAGACATTCATTGAACAAGGCCCAGTTTAGCTGGAAACAGAGCGTGACCCTTTGTTGCATTGCAGACTGCATCTGACCTTGCCTATGTGGTCATTTATGAGGATGCGCTTCAACTTTTACATGCTGACCAAGCGCTAAATTTGACCTCTTCAGCCTAAAATGAAGGCTTTGACCTCGAGGTCGCTACTAAGAAGTGTCGAATCGAATTTATACTTTTGCATACAATGAATACACGCACACGCACGCACACAAAGTTGCGCTTCCTGGAAATCACCATTTTTTGCTGCTGTTGGGTCTTCATTGAAATTCTGCTAATTCTCGACATTTTTTTGCCCCCCCCCCCCTCCCTTCCAGGCCCACGAACCCACTCAACAAGACCAACTACTGTGACACCATTCTGGCCAGTGTCGAGGAAGCAGGCAAAAAGTTTCTGCTCTTCAGTGGCCACTACGACAAGTTTCGTACCCGAACTTTGTTAGTATCGAGTAACCCTCTGAGCATGGAGGAGACATCGAAGTTCTCACGCGTAACTCTTATGTATATTACTACACTTATGTTCAGTTACTGGTCTAGCGAGATAGGTTTTTCTAGTACGTCATCGATGAGACTACGTGCAGACACCGGCGTGCATAAGTGAGGGTGCAGTAAAAGTGCCCTTAAATCGTCACTTTTCGATAGGGGATATGATGTTGCCCACCCGACCCTCCCTTCATGTCCCACCCTGGGCCCTGCCCCATCCCCACCCCCTCTAATTTTACCGTGAAAGTAAAGCAATCTCATGCCCTCACCGCTTGTACACTTTAATGAAACCTGAACATGAATGAACAGAAACTCCTTCATCACACACTCATTTTCCTCGCACCTGTTGTGCCGCTGCAGCTTTGGGGAAATGGCCCATATCTACTCAAAAATTGCCAGAAGTGCCTGACTGAAGTCTTAAAAAATAAGGGTATGTCATCAATTATGATATGAAGAAGTCCTCTATTGAACTCTTTTGCACTCTCCCTCCCTCCTCCATGGAAATGCAGCAATTTTAAGCCACTTTTGCTGCTTCGGTGAACCTCACTCACGCACGCAAGTGTGTGTGCACCTACTCGTCATAACAACCCCCAGTCACATCCATTATGGAGAATGAATTTCGTCAGTATAGCTGCGTGCTTATATTCCCAGCCCAGACGTAGCGACACTGAAATATTAGCCGTCATTATAATGACCTGAGGATATTCTGACATTGTCTTCTGTGCAGCAGACTCCGCCCTGACGCCGATCCCCTCGTCGTCGTCCTCTCCTACGCCGCCTTCACCGTCTTCCTCTCCCTTGAACATGACAACAACAGCGAGCAACAGATCCGCCTCGGCAGCGAGTAGTTCTCCCACAAACGCCGTCGGAGCAATGGCGGCCGCATCGGACGTGAACGTGGTGGCGGCGAACGTGATGATCGACGGCTCAGTGTCCCCGTCGTCCTCGGGGATATCTTCGCTGGGATCCTCGTACACGACCAACGGGTCGGCGGCCAACATCATGCAGCAGAACCTGACAGAAGCGGAGGCGCTGTTGCAACTGTCAAACCAAGTAAGAAGAGATTCATCATTTCCTCCCCGATGTAATTACCGTGCAGAACGTGCTATTTAGGTAACACTTGCACAGCGTTTATTCGCATAAGAATGTGGTAGTATTACCTTGGCGGCAAAAGCTATTATTAGGAGGTTCACTCGTCCTGCAGCTACTGACAAATCGATATTCTTCGTTAGTCGAGTGAATGAAGTAATTGCAGTTGTTTGTGCATTTTCCAAGTCAGTCGTGAAGCGAAGCTCGGCAGATTTGTGATCTTTGGCACCGGAGTCAAGTTCCCTTACTCCATTTGTTTCCAGGAATCAGACGAGGGGATCGTCTCAGATCAGTCATCGTCCGCGGATCCCGAGGACGCCAATAAGAGAATCAAGGTAAGCAGAGAAACTTTGCAACCATTTAAGAGAATTGTATACGCGCTTGGACAAGAAGAAAAAAAAAAGCGCAGCGAGTCCTGGACGAGAGTCAAATTTCTCCACTCTTAAGCAGCCGTCTAGACTTCTTGTTCGCTGACTTCAGCGGTCCTTCTTGTTCGGTAGAGCAAACGTTGTAAAAAGAATTTCGTCTCGCTTTTCCGCCACGACGACAGATGTGGCAAAGACTCGGCGAGAAAAAAATGTTGGAAAAGAATCGAGGATTCTTTCCTCTCTTTGTGGGGAGAGACAGACCGGTTTGCTCTACTTAACACCTCTCAATCTTGCGAGCAGAGACCAATTAATTTAGGAATTAATGAGAAACTTTTATCTGCCGCCCCTGGTACGAAGAGAATGCGTCCGCGGACGCGCACGAGGTCTCCTACGTGGCTGCGGCCCCCGCCGAGACTGTCGCACCTTAGAATGGACTGACGTCAGCATGAGGTGTCATCAGTCTGTAGCGTCATATTTCGTGCATACTGTGCACCGACGCGAGCTGGCATAGCCAAGGTGGCTTAAAAGAGCTAACAAGAGAAAATCTGTCTAGCAATGCTCGTACTTTATCCGCATTGAGTCACGTACTTAGTAGTACTGTGGACATGTACGCCGAGCAAGCACTTGCAGGAATGAATGTGTATGAAGCGAGTACCGGACAAAGCACTTAGCTTGTAGCTAAGACAGGCAGAACTTGGGGTTTTTTCTCTCTCTCTCTCTCTGTCCCTCTAAAAGAGGCATTAATAACTTGACGTGAAAAGTCTTCGCGGACTTGGTGGCGAAGGCGACGTCGTAGAATAAATTTATTTGTGTGCACAGTGGCCGGGAGGGAGGACGGAGACGCCGAGAAGGAGTTTGTTGTTCACTCGCGCAAAAGTAATGGCGCAGTCGGCGAATGCGTGCGATAGAGCAAAGGATGGCCAAGGTGACCTCTCTTTTTTTTGTTTTACCGTACGCAGATGCGTGTACGTACAAGACAAGCTACATACGCGTGGTGTTTTCTTCCCTTTTTAGCTGTACGTGCAGTATGAGTACACTATGAAGCTGGCACCTTCTGTCTGCTGCTGTCGCACACATGTACCGTACGTGTGCAGTCGTCTCTTCTTTTTGCGCAGTTGCGAATTTAAAAAAAAAGTTCTGCACTCCCTGTTGCCATTTAACAAAGGAGAGAAGTCGTCGGCTGACGACTGGACGCCGAAAACGTGGGGGAGGCGGAAAAACTCGTTTTTTTTTTTTTGTTTTTTTTTGCTTCTCGCGCCAAAACAATTAAAGCGCCATTAGTATCACTTTTTTGCGTGGACTTTGTCGAATGCGATGTTGCGAGCGTCACTTGCACTATGTAAATACCCAGCGAGAAGTCGAGCGAGCGGCAAAAAGCAGGCTGTGCATTTTGGGCTGCTGCTCATTGTGCTCTGCCCAAGCCGGGACTGAAGCTCTCCTTGTTATATATGCATTATTGTTATGTTCACGGACGATGGAGCCCGCGCACAATGGACAAACGATGTACTCGGGGACTACATAAGGGGCATGTGCGTAGTGGACTAATGCGCAGAGAGAGGACTTGGTACTTCCTGCGGGGCACGTGATAAGTACAGCGCGGGCCATAATGACTCTGCAGTGAAGCCATTAAAACCTCCATTTAAAAGGTCGTTACGCCGAGAACGCTGTGAACAAGAGTCTGGCAACTTTAAATCTCAAGCGAACACAGTCAGATGGACGTTTGTTCTGACACACGTCAGCAAGTTCATCCACGAGACGGCGTACGCAGTCTGTGAAGGCAAGTATGATCGGTTGCGGACCTCCGAATCCTTGCTACACTCATGTGATGTCTGGGACCCTGATTGTCCCAAAACGCCCGGGTGCCAGTGTGACCAGACTTAGGCATGGCCAGACTGCTGGGGTCCGACACGACTGGGTGGGTCGCCGTCGGGTCGGGCAGCCTCAGTCTTGGACTCAGCCAAAGCCAGTGTGGCAGCGCCCGGGATGCCAAGTGAGTGGACGGCCCCAGTGCACGTACGCTTTCGCGCAGCAGCCCCGAATGCGATGCTAGTTGCAGACAGACAATGCTGGTCCATTCAGGGGACCTCAAAGTTGGCGAAAATTCGGGGGCATTTCTCAACCAATGTTGACTTACTCCTCCTAGGGCTCGATGCCTTGAACACTCTTCACTTTCATCTCGATAGGTTCAACTGAAATAACGATAGGGGGGGGGGGGCGAATGGGGCTTCTTTTTTTCCATTTCTTTTACTGGCTGCAGTTTTGATTTGTGTTCATCATGCAAAAAACATATGCAATGTGTATGTCACACACAGCAGTATGATGTTAAGCCTTTGGCCCCGCCATGCTCATAGAATAGCAAATGTTGCCCAGCATGACCAAAAGAATGCAATATACACACGTGCTGGATCCTACAATTTTTTCTCTCGTGTAATGACAATTAGCCGAAAGCCAAATAGGCAGGCACTTAACCTTAATGAGGTATTGACCAAAATATGAGACTTCGCATTCCTTTTCTTTTCTTTCTACTTTCGACAGCGACCTCCATTATGTTACATGATATAGTAGGCACAGCTCATAATAGCACTGCTGTTGACTCTTGTAGTCTTACACACCATTTCTCTACAACGTACCGATGCAGAGGAGGAGTCCATGACAGAAGAGACTTTCCATTTTTCATTCGTAGCTTCAGCTACACTCACATTCGACCATTGAATACCTACGTATGCAATGTGAGTGGTGTTGAACCAGGCTTGGACCCAAGGCCTGCCTCACAATAAGACCTTCACCAGGAGTTAGTTGACACCACTACAAGTGTTGTGTGTGAGGAAGCCGTAGGAATGAGAAGCTGAGGCAGTCAGCTCTCAAAGACCCTCATGCAAGTTGACAAGAACGACGAGCTTCTGCCGAGATTTACTGTCTCGTACAGTGAAGTCAGTGGGGTGCAGCAGAAGAGGAGTACTGATGCCCATGTTTTACTCTCTTTCTTCCCGCCCCCTTTTTTACGAAAATAAATAAGCTGCTTCTTGCCCTCGTCAATGGGAGAGCTTAAGGCCCAAGCCCGGTAGGGCATTTCCATGCTAGGCCTCTCCACTCTCTAACAGCAGCAGCTAGCAACCTCCTTCAATCTTCGCGGGTGGGAGTCCTGCCAACAGCAGAGAAATAGTGAGTGAGTGCACTGTTCGGTAATGCTACACGACAGAGCCGAGCAAAATCTCCCAGCCTTAGGAGAGCTAATCGCACTACCACAGTCCCCCTACCCCAATCGCTCTCGGAAAAAGGGGCCCGGGTTATAATGACACAGCTTAGGCGAGGACCGAGCTTCCCAAACCCCAAATTGCTACTCTCGCTCTCACTATAAAACATATATATACACACACAGTGTGTATTTTGGGGTCATTTTTTTTAAATCTCTTTTCTGCGTGCTTTATTTAGACTCCATTTGAAGCCACTCCACTCAAAATGAATGAAGAAGTCATCACATTCTGGGTCTCCTCTCAGTTGTTCTTTGTCACTAAAATACATGGAAATTACCACACGCGAGGAGGCCCATTTTTTTTTTCAAAAAAAAAATTTACATTTTATTTCACAGCTTCAAAACACATCTAGCTAACGCACCTAAGGTGCACTCAGTCGAATTCGGCCTTTTTTACCTGGCCGAGCATGGATATGCTTGCTCTAGGTGTATAACATACACAATATATCCTTCGTTTCCTGTTCGCAGTCACTCCTGTGGCAACAACATACTTGTTTGTGATCTCTACCCATTTGGTTTTTTCTGATTCTTTCTCTCTCTTACTCCCATTTTTTACACGCTCCTGCTCAAATACGTGGCACCAACGTACCACACAATGACGTAGTACGTGAAGATCTCTGGTACTGCACCTACGTAAGCACTGCACTGCTTTTTTTTCCCAGAGCTTTTCCCATTCTAACCATCTCGACAGCTGGACGGCAGCTTGAGCCTCTCTCTCCGCGTCCTCTGTCCTCCGAGGCCGGCTGCTTCTGCTGCCAGGCCCGAGGAGGAAGCTGCCGTAGAAGCAGTCAAACCGGCTCCAAGTACATACTTTACTTGGCGCCTTCAGTCAGTGAGAGAGAGAGAGAGAGAGAGAAGAGGAAAAGCCTCTCTCTTTCGTTCACTCTCTCTCTCCTCTGTACGTAGTAAGTCTTTCCATCTCGTTTTGCTGCAGCTGCGCCTCCTCCTCCACCTCCGCCTCCTCCTCTCACTGCACCCACATTCCGTGACCGTGTGTGAATACGTGTGCGTGCGTGCGTGTGTGTGTGTGTGTGTGTGAGTGAGTGCGTCGTCACTGACGTGAGTGCTCGCGCGCTCTCAACACCGGCCGGCCGGCGAATTGGCCTTGAGAACTCTGCTTCTTTCCCTCTATTCTATACAGTTCGCACCCGCACCGACAGCAAGCGACAGCTGGGCCTACAATTTTTAGGCCAAGCCCCATATCTTCTGGGCAATGTGGGCGCGTACGCCCGCCCTCACTCTTCAGTGTATTCATCGCAAAAACCCGATGCTTTTATCGTACAACAGTCCCGTGTGTGTCGCAGTCTGATATTTGCAGAGTTCTTACTTTTACACAACTATTCGTATTGGACGTAGAAGGAACTCAGCTCGTGCCCGTACAGTGAGGCCCACTTAATGTTGCAACATTCCCAGAGTGTTACACATGCACGCATTAGAGCATGAGTACGAAGTAGGTATTTGCGAAGTTACATTCGCGCATATACTGCGGACCTGGAGTGACAACACACTGAGTCTAATACCTAAGCACTCTCTTAATTGTACCTAAGAGTGATTACGGCCGTACGAAAGAAAGTGACAAGGGACGTGTGCAATTTTGAATCTTTCTAGAGTGAGTAATAGCTCTTGAGTCAGCGCTAAAAATAGAAAGGGACAAAAGCCCCCCTCCCCTGGTCGCATGATGAAAACAGCATGCACCAAGTTAGGTGGGGAAAGCTGCCGTCATCAGCAATTGAATGAATGCTATAGAAGAGGCTCAAGGTTGACAACAAGAGGTGCTTCCAACCTCGTCACATTTCTTCAGCCCCCTAGAAAGTTTCAACCGATTTCATTAAGAGAAACCCATCAAAAAAGGGTGAAAAATGACGCATTTTGGCGGGGGAGGGGGACGAAGGGGTGTTATTGCACCTCGATCACTCTTGCATGAAAATGGGCAGTTACAAAGTTTCTGGATCTTGACAAGCAATGCTTTAAGACGCAGATTCCGCGCCAGGAGCTGCCACTTTGCCCAACTTACCCAGGACTGTGTGCAAAAGTGACGCACTGACAGTCGAATTCGTACATATATGTATGTGCATGCACAGGAAAGTTCTCTTGGAACGACAGCAGGAAATGCACTCGTTCGACCCTTCCCCCTCGTGCAGCATCTGCTCCATGCTCGACCTGATGTACCCCACGTATGCACTGGTGGGGAAGAATATAGACCTTTCAACTTTGTTTTTGCTTCATCGAGGTCTTCGGAGCGACAGAACAAGAAGCAAAAATAGCGACAGAAAAAACAATGTGAGAAATAGGACCGAACCTCAGGACGTCCGGAAACTTCACACATCGGTACATAACAAGACTTACGCGGATCATCTCCGGTGGCAGGAGGGGGTCTAAAGGGGGGCACAGGGAACATATTTCGGATCGGTGGATGGCACCGACATCCATTGTACCGTACGTGTGTTGGCATCGCTGCCTCTGGCATTTCAGTGCCAAACGAAAAAAATAAGCCATATCCTCTTCCTCGGAAAAAGTAATCTTGATTCGATCTGGCCAAGCTCTACTTGGGTGGATAAACGTTTTCCGTTAATCTTTTGTCTCCATCAGATCCAAGGCGCTCTGCAGATCTTGTGCGTGTGCATGTGACCCCCACCGATAAGGCTTCTCTCAACTTGTACGTGACATTGCGCGAGTGAATATTTACTCCAAATACAACCGGTGCAGTACAGAGCATCAGCGTTGCACGCCACCAACCTTGAGCTCTGCCTGCTCGGGTGGGTAATCGGGTGTGTGATTGGTTGAGGACGCATCGTGTGAGGGGCAAAAAAGATGCACGAAGAACCGCTGCACTTTCACTCACACGACGCGCTTTGTAGTAATCTCGAGATAATGAACGGGTTGCTGCCAGGGTAGGACTGGTCATTTCGATGACTCGACATAAATGCACGCACACTCAATGTACCCACAGCGTTCCAGCCCCTACTTTCTCCCCCAAGCTACGCAGCTTGACCGCAAAGAGGAAGATAATGAGCGCGTCCACGTGATTGTGGGCACAAAACCGCGATCTGCCGAAGTCGTCGGTGTGATGTGCAAGATTCGTACAATGCAAAAAAAAGGGACTTCACTCTTTGAGCATCATAGTGATGTGAGAGAGTCGTGCACTGCAGAAACTGGAAAGTACTTTACTTTTTGAGCATCATAGCCACGTGCGAGACTCGTGGAATGGAGAAAAACACTGTACTTTTTGAGCAGCATAGCGATGTGCAAGACTCGCACAACGCTGAAAAGTACTTTACTTTGCGAGCACCGTGTGAAGCCATGTTCGTTTCAATGGAAACGGGTGCAAGTACTTGTGCTCGTGACATGAAGAGAGCGACGAAAACTAAGTCAAAATTGAAAATGCAGCTGCATCATTTTTGCATGAGCAAGGTTGCAAGACAAAGAGCTGCACAAGGCCTGAACCTACAAGATGGCGTACGTATACGAACCTCTCAAATGAGAGGTTGTGAGCCAAAGCGATTTCAGAAATTGCCCTGCTATTTCTGAAATCGCTTTTAAGCAATTCTTTTTTTTTTTTAATGAGCTACTGGGGAGAAAAAAACCCACGTTCGTACGAGTTACAGTTTTAATTTCTAGTTTTGGGTCATTTCCTATTTAGGAATTTAAATGCTAGTATTCGCAATAAGGAGACTATGTGAAGATCAGTCCCTGAATTGCGCTGGCTGCAAGATACATCAATTTGGTTTCTGGAAAAGAAAATTAAGCCTGTATACATTTCCTGTCCCTGATGTTCTGGATAAAGCTGGTCATGCTTTTGCTGCCAGCACCGCCTAAATCCAAAGCAACATCGAAGGAAAGCTAATGCTTGCGCACCCTGTACATTCATTAGGAGTGTCAGCTGCTCCTAATTTGCATAAGGTCTGAGTCTTTTAAAGTGCAACGAATGCTCCTAGCCTGCTCAATTTTAAAGTTACTGCCAAAATTTGGGGTACCAATGATGGCTTAGACAAAAAACCACGCAAGCAGAAGTAGATTTCATGGCTGACCTATGACTCAGATGTCAAATATACCCCGAAGTGCGCACATAATAATTTTCTTATCATAAAGCCAAAGACTAGCAGAAAAAAGGCAACTCAGATGGAGAAAGAGGTCATCATGACCCTGAAGAAAAAAAAACCAACTGAAACAATGCTAAGTCAGCAGAGTGCTCAAGTTGGACAAGGTCAATATCTCCATAGTCATCAAGACATATCAGGAGTTTGATCGTAGTGATTGCACAGGTCGTGTGAAGGACTAACTGGCGTACATCCTGCACTTCATCCACGCCATGATGAAACACAATTCAGGGATCTTGACCAGGGCGATGACGAACTCCAAGGCTGCGTGGCCCCAAAGGTTTTTGGGGAGAATCTAAATTCGTCGGACGACTCCGAAAGCCAAAAGTTGCAGGCCTCTCTTCTCTGAGGCCGCCAAAGTGAAGTTCAACTAGCCCTGTAGGAACTTCATCATGTGCTTGAACAGACAGGCTCTGATCTAACCAAAGTTGTGAGGAGGACAGATGGGGTCCTTCCATGCCAGAGGTCAAAGTGGTCTGGAAAAGTGAGTCATCAGGTCTATGTGACACTGCCAGGGTGTGTGGCAAGAAGCTCCCCTTTTGTTCGTTTGTCAAGACCAACACAGAAGTAGTTGCAAGTGTCAAATCCCAATCAATGGTTTGACCCCACACCCCTTGACGCTTATGACTGGCAAGGTGGTGCAGGCCTGATTGCTTGGGCCAGTGCTCCTGCAGCCTTGGGATGAACGACAAGGGTGTGCTGTTTGAAGGATGAGCTTGTCCACAGACACCACGGATGCATTTGGCACCTGACTTGGCAATTCTCTGATGTGATCGAAAACAGAACATCAAGGATTTCTTGAACGCCATGTGGCATTTACGCGTGCACTCGAGTGCACTCCTAATCCTCGATCATTGGTTCACGACTTCCCAACAAAGACAAAAGTTTTTGTCTGGGAGCCTCATTTTCTCTCCGCCGTAATTAAGTTTCTCGTAGGGTGAGAGCGAAGCTTTCATGCTGAGAATAAGTTTCGACAGAAACCACAAAGTGTTTTCTTCTCGGAAGCTCATAAATATTTGTCGTGGCCTGAGGTGCCAGCTGCGCTACGATGGAAACTGCGTAAATCATATAAGGCCCTCCTTTTTTGCTCGGCTCTCAAGGTGGCACTTAAACGGTAGAAATATTATTCCTTGAACGGAGTGGGAAAAGAACTTTCCTCTTTATCGACATGTGTGTGTAAGCAATGACGCTCGGCTTGTACAACAACTTCTCACTTGGGCGGTTGCGGATGGCAATAATGCTTCTTTCGCATGTCCAAGCGGAGTCCGGCACTGATGAATGCGTCAAGACGCGTGCACGACCAAAGCTGCGCTGCATAACTCAGTCTTTTCTTCAATTTCCGGGAGGTGCAGGTAATCATTTGGGGTCATTTTCCATGGAAAACGTCGCTGTCGGCAATCAATATCTTCGAACGAGCGTCTCTCGCGGTCTCGCACCAACGTTCACAACAATGTTATTATGCGCTCTCCAACACGGTCGACAATTAGCACAGCGCTAGAATAAGATTTAAGGGACCGAAAATAAATGGGGGCCCTCATCAGGGTGATGATGATATTTGCACCAAAGCATCCAGCCCCACAAAGTCAGCCAGTAGTCAAAAGTGGTACTTTGCTCACATGTACATAGAGAAAACGAGTAACCAACATTAGCACACTGCGCTATGATTTATGGCGTGAGACACAGCAATTTTAAAATTGCCTCCTTTTGGCCCAAACCTACTCTTAGTTGGGAAGGGCTCGTTTTTTTTCTTTTTTTTTTTTCGTGCACAGAGTCATTTTGACAGGGCTTTTTGGTGCACAGAGTGTTCATTGAAGCACTGGCCCGTAGTGGAATGCCACGTACAATACATGTGTAAAACATATTACGTATGCTGCTGTAAGAACCCTTTTCCACTTTCATGGAGGAAGAGCGAATGGGGGCAGAAGGAAGCGGCCATAAAGCTTACTGTCGCTACTTTAATGCAAGGCCCTCCTGCTGGGTGAAAAAATCTGGCAAAAAAAGAGAGGCACATTCGCTCTCTCTCTCTCTCTCTCTGAGCGCTAACTTTTACGTCATCGTCGAAAATGATCCCCCCCCCTTTTACCTGCAACCTGTTGTTGCAGGTGGCGCCTGGGCAGGCCTTAAAGCGCGCAGGCCCTGCAATCGGGATTTGCTCGCCAGAGGCAAGAGAGAGGCCAAAACGACCATTCACGGCGAAAAATTATTTGGGTCAGCTCACTGTTATTTTTGCGCAGTTGCACTGTTTTATGGTCCATTCGGCCTGTCTTGTTCGTGGAACACAGGACTGCTATGGTTTTTTTGTGCGTGTGTGCACGGAGGAAGGGGGAGAAACCATCGGAGGAGGAAGAGTTTCTTTTTTGTTCAAGGGGATGAACTACGTATATCGAGGAGTGAAGCTCAGCTATTGCCTTTTCTCCAGCACAGTAGTTTCCGCTTAATGTGCCACGTTGGAGCAAAAGTAGTGCATTAAGCTGAGTGACACATTAAGCGGGGGGCAAAAAATTTTTAAGTGTGTACACACAATTTCCTACTTGGTATGTAACCAATCTACAGCTTAATCCAGAAAGGCGTAGGAACGAGAAGTGTCAAAAAAACCAATATAATCCACTATTGTCCCTTTCCGTCATCCTCCAAAGCCTCTCCATGGTCTCCAACACCGCCAGCATCCGCTGGCAATCTGTTCTGGTTCATGTTCTCATCCGTCATGTTCACTTTGACCAGGGAGCTTATTTTATAAATGCGGATGTTCTCATTGAGATTTTCTTCTTGATTGGACTGCCATTTTTTTACCCATTCAGTAGTGAAAAGTTGCTTCACAAGTGGCACATTAAGCGGCGACTGCTGTACTGCTTTTTTCCCATTTAGTAAGTGAATATAATAAAGTCACGAAAGGTCATCTTTTCTCTCTCTTCCTACCGAAATAGGCCTCTAAATGGGCCCTTCCATACATTTGGTGGTAGAGATTCCCCGTTGGCCCTAAATTAAATTGCAGGAAGAATTAATCAGAGCCCTGTTGGGAGGTCAAAGCATAAAGGCTCTGGGCACCTCCTGCCGGGTCTCTGTCTGAGGAAAGACAGTAGGGTTTGCTGCCATTACGGGAGGGAAGGCCAATGATGAAGGTTCAGTCGCTCTTTGGCTTGACCCGCACAAAGGTCGAGAATACTAGTGAAGTGAGCACATGTACAAAAGATGTTGAGCATGAGTCAAAATCAATCTTTTAACTCAGGGCTGGAAGAGGCGTTTTCTCCCGATTCGCCACGCGGATTTAACCACAGGAGCGTCAGTAAACATAACAGGCGGATGACTTGGCGTGCGTCGTCGTCCCTCCCCTCCCCCCCCCCCCCCCCTTGTCGTCCTGCGTAGTACGAGTTCAACTCTTCCCTGACTCCGCGGTCGTCCAACGGCTGTGGAAGAGGAAGCATTAAGTGCAATCATCATTATGCTGAGAGAGAGAAGAAAAAGGACAAAAAAGAACACAGACCCCTTCTAGCCAAACAATGGAAATGAAGAATTGGGCTCTGAGAGAAGACGAAAAAAAGGAGATTTCTCTCGTCCTTATAGCATTGAGATGCACGCAGGTACTCGCATGTGCAAGAGAGGACCTCTTTTTCTTCCTTCTTCTCTCAAACGGAGTGGAAACCGCGAAAAATATTCTCTCTCCTTCCCCCTTTTTTTTGCCACACTCGATCATTTATCATTGTGGATTGAGAGAGATGGAATTTTTAATGCTAATGATGTTGAGAACGATTGAGGAGACACCTACTCTACCTCGTTCACTGTAGTGCCAAACTCTGGGTGGCATTTATTTTCTTTTATCGCGGGCATAAAACCGTCAAGGTCTTCCCTGCTGATTCTGCTATCACTGCACTTTATGCACATCTCCTCCCTGCAACGAGAGGTCTCAATTTGGTACTGGAACTCCAGCGGAATCTGGATTCCTGAGAAACAATTAGAAACTTTTTGTTCTGTGTCCTGCACTTTGAGAGAAAATCACTAGCGATTACCAGCTAAGGAGGAAGCAAAATTGGCCAAATAAGAGATGCTCCGCAGATGTTACCCTTTCTCCTCGAAAAATATCGGTGCTTCCCATTTTGCACAAATGCAGTCGACGTTCAAATGTCAGGAGGACAGAAAAGAGAAATTATGTATTACACTGCAACCCCCCCCCCCCCCCATATTTATGAATATGCTCCTACTCAGAGTGGAAACCTTTGCGCTGGGGAAAGATATCTCATCCGCAAGTGTTGCTACTTCCTGAGTTAGGATTTACTGCGATCCACATTTTGTCCCGAGAGAGACTCAACCACCAACACCACTTCTTTTGAGGGACTCATGAACACGGTGCATTTTACTTTTTAAAAGAATCACTGACACAAATCCCTTTAGAGAGCCTAACCTAACCCCCTAGGATTGGCCTTTGCCTGTGGAACTTCCAAACAGCCGAATGCAAAAACTTTACTTATTGAGTCTACCAAGACTCAAGGGGAGACTCACCTTTACTTTACAGTAGGGTGACAACCCTTCACCGTCACATTTCCCCACTGCTCAAAAGTTTTTGGTATGTAGGGAAGGTGCGCATTTACGCGTTACCTCTCCAGCCACATTGTATTTTGATGTATGTTTAAAGTTTGAGACGAACCAAGACAAACTAAGCTTTGCGGACAAGTGCCCAACTGAAGCACTGAGCTCAGTGCAATGCTTGGTGCCGCCACCTCTTACATACTTACTTGCTATTAACACTTCTGGCCGAGCTCAGTGCAGTGCTCAAGCTCGGCTCGACCCAGCCCTTGACTGGTTCGATCATTTATCTATCTGAGACTTGATAAGAGGTGCGAAAAATTGGTGTGAGTTGAGGAAAGTGAGGAAATGTCGCAGTGAGGGGTGGGTCCTGACTGCACAGCGGCACCCGTGGATCTCTCACCACTATGCCCGGATGGGCCTCGATCGTTCCACGCAAGGAGCAGGTTTACCAAGTCAGCCTGTTTCTGGACCCTGCCCATTATTGGAAGCCAGGACAGTGATGACGTCCTGTCCTTCTCCATCTGACCTAGCTGTGACCAGCTTGCATCATCTCATTTTTATATAATCTTGTCCGTGAGTTGTGAGATGAATTGAGCCTTTGTAATCCTATAATAATGCAATCGGAAAACACTTGGAATGTTTCGCTAAATGCATTGATCTTACTCAAATTAGATTGAGTAATTTAGTGTAATTTTTCCTGTTCAGGAAAGGTGCGGAAAAACACTGTCAAACAAAAAATAGCAAGAAGGCTGCGGAAACTTTGACAGTTTGTTTAAGTATATGTTGTGTTCCCCCTTCCTCATCATGCAGGCCAACTTAATTCATTCAGCAAGGTTCTAATAAGTACTACAGGAGAAAGAGCTGGTCAAAATGGGAGAGGTTCAGGGTGAGGCCAAGTGCAGTCGACCTCCGATAAACGTAGTCATCTCTGACAGTCAAAAAGCCTCGGCGTATTCAAGCTATCCCTGCTAGCTAAAAATTTTACTGCATAAAATTACCCCCTATATAATCAAAATCACAGACAGAAACCTCCACCATAATCAAGCGAGATTCAGGACTGCACTAATTTTTTTCCTTCTACTAAAAACTGGTTTTAGAAGACGTCTTTTGACAACACCTTTGGTTGTTGCTACGTAACCTGGATTGATGACGGAAACCTATTATCGTCTTTACGTCAGCTAGTGACGGAGTGCCTTAAAGCAGTGTTTGACGCCAAAACACAGGCTTAAATAACCTATTTCTTCAAAGAAAAAATTGCATCAGACCTTGGGCCACAAATAAATGACAAATCTATCAACTGCCTGACATTCTTTCATTCTTTTGGGGAATGAATGAACAGAATGAGCTTTTTCTCATTCACATTATATAAAATTGTTTGCTGAGTCAATCTTTGATAATATGAGGCATTCGCAGAACCCGAAGAACAATAATTTGGACTTTGTAAGTAAGGCCAATTCAATCTTACTTGCAAGGTGAGATTAGTCCAAAGTTAAATGGAGTCAGATTCAACGATTCATAGAGTGATATCATCACCTGGGGTCAAACTTCATAGGTATCGGCAGTGCCCGAGCCATTCGAGCGCTTCACGTAGTATCTGGGAGCTTCCTGGATCGACACAGAGGCCTTTGTACTTAAGATATTTGAGTTTCCCCGCCATAGTCGTTTGTAGAAACGCTGATTACGTTCACCTACACACACGCACATGTGACACAAAGCGCGCACGTCATTGAGGTTCGTCACACAAGATTTATGTCAATGCTCTAAAGGCTTAACCCTTTCCGTACTTTGACTAGATGTCATTGCCAACCAAGAGGATGGTCAAAAGTCACGAACCTAAGTCAAGTGTCTCTCAGCCATATCACGATGATGGTATCCAACTGTGACGAAGTCTTTGTGACAAACTTTAGACAAAAAGAGGTCCTCACTGAGCAAGTCTAACCGCGAGCAGAAGTCTCTGGAGGACCACAAGTCCTCCAAGGCAATTGCCCTGTCTCTCTGGCACTTCTTGCTTTGCCTTTCTCCATCCCTTATCATTACCTGGAAATGATGTCGACCTGTGAGGGCAAATGACCTATGCTGCTCAATATCGCGTGAAGATAATAATAATGGGCACTGCTGTTTTCCGGTGGGTGGCTCAAAAAAAAAGTGAAGAGTACCTGGCTCCTACAATCTGCTGAGCTGGGTGACTGACTCTGTCGCGTGAGCATGAGCAGGAGAGCAGCTTTTTTATGCCACACATGCAGGGCATGGATTTCTGGGCAATTCGGGATCAACTCCCCCCGCCCCCCCCCCTACCCCCCTACATGCTAGAGCAGGGCTGGCAGTCAGACGGTGTGAAACTTGTAAAAGTGAGCACAGCTGAGCCGATGCTCGGGCACTCCATGAATGACACGTCCTCGGACTTCGAGTCGTCGGCGGAGCTGATGGAGACATACACAGTGTTACCGCAAAACTCGCCAGTGACAGCAGAGAGGATGAGATGGCGTTTGCTCGCGAACGCGCGCGCGCGCGAGTGCAAATCTCGCCGCAGCCGTCAAGATCTGCACGGCGCAGAGTGCACCAAGCACGGCGTCAGCGCTCCTGTCATGCGCTCTCATCCACTTAGTGTGCGTGTGCATGCTGCTCCAAGCTGTGATGACCCTGAGCGAATCCTTGAATATCTGGGAGAAGAGTTAAGATGCGGATCGACAGCAGCGCCGGCGGCCGCGGCAGGAGAGGCAGTGACAGGAATGACAACAGCCCTGTGACCACTGGCTTGGAGTAGGAGTAGGAGTAGTAGGAGGAGGAGGAAGAAGAGGAGGAGGAGGAGGAGGAGCTGCGTGCGGCAGTCACGACTCTGCCAGTCATTAGCAGGGCTACGTCCGTGCTCTGGCCGGGGCTGTCGAATGCCTCCTCCTCGCTGTCGGGTCTCTCTTCTGACAGCCACGATGACATTTCGCCATTTTGACTGACTCGAGCTTTAAAAGTCGTCGGCTTTGAAGACAGGCCCTTTTTTTTACGTTTATCGTTGCAATTTTACCACACTTAAACATGAGACGACTTTTGTCAAAATGTCACTCGTGCGCGAACAAAAACTGCCCGGTTACTCGTGCATCGCACACATTCAAGCATATCTCTTGTACGCACATAAGTGGGAACTCGATCTTTGGTTATCCTGATTGTACTCCCACGTGCAGACAGAGTGCACCGAAGCTAATCTGGAAAAAGTTATAGCCGCGAGTTATCTTTAAACAAAAATGAAAGTTGCCATTTATCCTCCACTGCTGTTGTTTTGCAAAATAACTGCGCAGTAAAATAGCGCCGGGTAGGGAAAAATGAGGGGAGTTTTGGGGGTCCGCAGCCCGGCGCAATAGGGCAAATGCCATTAAATGCCGGATCTCTCTGCCCGCTGATTCGTGAGGGCAGACTCGTTTTTTGCCGGCCGGCCGGCCTGTCGGCCCGTCGGCTGGCCTGCCAGGGACGCCATGCAGCCGAACAACGTGATGGCGCAGTTGTACAGTACATTCGCTCGAGTACACTGAACATCATGTAATAACAGCGGAGAAGCCGATCAACGATACTGCATAAGCCAGCGTGAAGCTTCCAGTTTATCATCCTCAACGAGGCATTCATCCGGAGTCGTATTTTCCATCGGCCGATTAGTACATCTTGTTCGAATAAGAAAAATCGGCCATGCCAAGAATGTCTTCGCTGCTGGGCAGCATTTTGATATGTGGATATCGCAGACCATCTGGTCACACAGCATGCGTCTGGTCGTCCTGTAGCGCTAGCTCTGGTCGTGCTCCTGGCCGCCTGCGAGGGTCAGGGGCGTCGGGAGGAGGTCCAGTGGCGGACTCCTCACCATCTTCGACTCGCTTTATTAAAGCCGCCTATCTGTCGGCCGCATCTGAATAATGCCTTGGCTCGCTTCCAACAGGCCAGGGATGTGGTCGGTCTGGCAGGGCTTGTTGTAGTAACGAGGCGTGCGGCGTCAAGCACGCCAACGTGGAGTCGCCAACACCACCACCACCCAGAACGACGCATTATAGCACGCGCGAAACTTCTTCTGGTGACGTACGTAGTTCCTGCCTGCCACAACAGCAGCAGCAGCAGCAGCAGCAGCAGCAGCACAGGCTAACCCTTTTTTTGGCTGTGGAGCGAGTGCACCCATATTCCTTATTTGTTTCGTGCCAACCAGGCCTTAGTAAGCGGGTGTGCGTCAGTCCTCACCTTCTGGCGGAGCTCAAGGTGAACGAGAACGAAAGGTAGCAGTGTTGCCATGCGAAATGATTTCAGGCAAAGTGTGTAATTTGCTGATGCAGGAGTCAGCAATACGCATAGGCTAAATTAGAGGTATACAGTCTTTCCTGACTGTTCCCAGTAGACACATATTGCAGGCATGCACATCTAAAGGACACTGCAACTTCTTTTTTAAGCCCAGTCACCATGCTCTTTATTTGCTAGGTAGCAAACCTGCAGTACACGCAGCGGTAGCGAGTTGCTACGCAATTTTTTTTTGCCCCATGGAATGTTGCCACAGCAGAGTTGGAGGAGGTTTTGAAGCGACCGGCGCTACCATATGTACGAATAGTTACGACGTGTTTGTCCTCTTCCACTACGCACACGTGTGAGAGTGCTGCCGGGTCGTCTGAGGGCTGCTCTGCCCGCCCTGGTTGGTCTAGCCCCAACCGATTGGGCGTTGCTGTGACGTGCAGACGGAATACATGTTCTAGCTGGGGACCCACGTACATACGATAAAAGCAGAGCTCTCTCACCCCACCAACAGGTGTCTGCGTGTCTAGCTCGCGACTAGAATTAAACATGAACGTGACAGGACTCCATGAATGGCCACCCATTTTGCCAGGAGCAACGAAGGTTGCACATGTAGATAATACTTAACAACAACAGTGGAAAATCTAGGTGAAGTCGTCCGGCAATGTTGCATGCACGGAAGCTTTAGGCAAAATTATACCCTGACTTGCTTATTTCCATCTTTTTCCCTCCTGGGCAAGGTCACCATTTGTAGCTGATACTACCTGCAAGCGTTTTCTCTGGACTGGGCTTGACATAGGAGCTTCACAGCCAAGAGTCCGTCCATGTGAGGTCAAAAAGCTGCTGCTCATGTCAAGTCTCATGGCCTTTGCACGTGAAAGGACTTTTAACCTCTCGTCTGAGGCAAGCAGGACTAAGTACCAGCTTGAGCCTCTACCAGCCTCTAACGTGTTTCTGGGAGACTGCCCAAGAATTGATATATTCTGGTCAGGACCGGGTCTTGCCAGCAGAACATTCAACATTTCTGCCGAACACCCTGTACCAAAGAGTCACCTGCTAAGTGGTGCAAAACGTCTCTGGCAGGCTTAAGAGTGACCCTTTTTCTCTGTCTCTGGTGAGTGCAGAATAGTCTGCAATGCTTGCAAAACCACAAATGAGAGAGAAAGTGTGGCAATTTAAAGGGAGGGGTAGTTAAAAGGAAAACATACTCGAGTGTGGCACGCAAGAAGAAGCACATGGGAATGATGCTGCCAAATGCACTGGCCAAAGAAACATTGTCCTGCCTAATGTCTTTCCAAGATTCTCACCACGTCCAGTTTCATTATCGTTTCTCCCATTTTATCTCGGACAAAAAGTAATAATCGACTTCCAGCACGCACTTTTTTTTTGTGTGTGTGTAACCCCGTACGAAATCTACATTTCAGTATACGTGCGTACAAGCAAAGAAAATCGAGAAGAAGAAGAAAAAAAAAGGGATTGCCAAAGCGCGCAGCGGGCGATGATTTCGCAGAAGGGATTTAATGAGGTGGTCACGGTCCGGAGGCCCTCGTTTTCTGCTCGCAAAAAAAAAAAATGAAAAATAAAAAATAAAAATTCGCGTGCACGTGCGAGCCAGGAGATCCTGGCTGATCGGGAGGAGGAATCGCCGTCATATTTATTCAAGGCCTCTCTTGTGCTCTGTCGTCCGTATCTCTCTCACTTGCATCATCGCGAACGTGTAATTACTGCATTAGATGTACCTGTTATTTCGTTGCAGTCCGTACTTACAGTAATGGAACTTTTATCAGCTGATGCGAGACAAAACGAATTCGATTTCACTCTTGCAATAAGTGTTTCTCACCTTGTCTTGAAACACTGCAATTTTTTTTTTTGCAATGGAAATGGACTGCGGAACAAAAGGCCCTGCTGGCCCAAAAAGGCCCAAACATGAGCTTCCTCCTTGTCAACACTTGAACAATACATTGGTGACCTGCGTGATGTTGGTATAACGAACGTGAGATTACGTGGGTTCCTCTCAGAGGTAAATGGTATTTTTTTCTTGTCTTAAGTGCTTGTCCTTAAAAATTTGGCAACGTAGGCTCTCTTTTTCTGGGCCTTGTTCGCTTTCTCTCTCTTTTTCTTATCCAAATACCCCGCACGCATAAGAAAACGAACCAGCGGCCTACAAGGCAAACAAATCCTCCATCTATTCCCTCTTTTGCCGCCACTATCTCGTTCGCAAAACAACGAAAAACAAAGTTAGCTTCTGCTTGTTTAGCTTAGGGGAAAGAACTTTATTGTTGAGGGAGGAAGCAGAACTTCTCAACAATTTTGAATGATAAAGCAACCCCCGAAGAGCATCGTGTTTCTTACATGGGTGTTTCTATGGACTCTTGGCTATGTTGAGTTATTTTCTCTTCATTGCCCATGAGTCGTCATCATTAGGGCGAGCTGCACGAGTTATAGAACACACCAATGTGCCTGGCTGTGGTCCAACTTCAGCCAGAACAACGTGGGGTGGCAGTAGAAGCTGTGAGCTTTTACTCGTGGTGAACCTTGTCAGCTGCGGCACCAGGTGGGTCCTTAAGGCCCCCGTCGCCCACGTCTGCCACTTTGGGAACTTTAGAGCGAGGAACCGCATAGGAGGAACCAGGGCAAAATGGGAACTCTTCTAAAGAGGAACCCGAAAAATAGGAACTCCTAAACTCCTAGGTGAGGTTGCTTCCTCATTTAGCCAGTTGCCTTTCGTGGGGGGAGGGGGGGGCATAGTAGTTGTTCCATCAAGCTCTATCTTCACCCTTTGACCCTTTTTGCCCTTTCCTCGATGATGCGATTTTGAATGAATCACTCCGTACATTGATTTCAGGCAAATTGTGCGAAAAGCTCTGTTTTCCTTGCTTTTGGGCCCGCCTGAACGAGGCCTTGGCACAATTTTGCTTTGCTCCCCCGCGCAAATAGAGGCCCGCATTTAGTAATAAACAATTATCAGTAGGAACATTTCCTTGCCAAAACCGGCTGCATAAAATTTCGGGCAAACTGCCTTTTAAAACTGCCCATAATTAAGGGCGCACCCCGTACAGATACCAAGTGTAAGCGCAAAGTCAAGCACTCGAACAGCTTTCTCTTAATTGCTGGGAAAGGAGCCTAATAAAGCTCGGGCGCTATTATCATTTTTTGCACAATAAGCAAGCAGTTTCTCCTGGCTGCGCATGAGTACACGACTTAGTTATGCCATCCATGGCTGTGCCAAAGCGCGGGCGAGGAGGACGGAACCATAATTTTCAATATTTTGTCTGCCTTCGGCGTCGCGTTCCTCCTCCCCCCTGTTGAAGAGATGTCGTTCATGAGTGATAGATGGGATCCCTGACAAATCGTGTGGAACTGGCTTCATTTTCGTCATTCTTGTTCTTCCAGACTGATCATCACGTCCGCATTCTGTATCAGTGCACCTGGCCCGGCTGCTCGGCCAAGGCAGACGTGTGCGCGGACATCGAGAGGCACGTCCGAAGGCAGCACCTACAGTAAGGACAATTCGTTGCTCGTGTCTAACGTTGGCTGCCATGCTTATTCGAGCTCATTCTTCCTCAGCCTGCCCGACCCGATCTCAGAGGACGACAACGACCACGAAGAGGAATTCTACTACACGGAGATCGAGGTGCCCACTGCGGTGCCTTCGGCCGCCGAGACGGCCATGGCTGCGGCCGTTGCCGCGCAGACCGCCGCAGCCTCGGCTGACCACACCCCGTCGTTGGCCATCGCTCCTCCGGCCGCCCACGCTGCCTCCTCGGCAGTCTCAGTCGCCCCGCACAGCTTTCCGCCGCCCACGCCGCAGACTCTTCCCATCCTGGCCGACCACATGGACATGGCGCGGCCGCCGCACGAGAACCCCGAGTACTATCAGCAGCGGCGTCCCGTCCACCAACATCAACAAATGATCTCTGGCCTCCGCCATTTCACCTCTCACTCCTCCTCAGGCGGTGCAATGCCTATAGCAATTCCCATGGGCGGTCGATTCGCCTTCTCACAACAAGTCATAGGCTCCACATCTTCCACTCCAACGGTAAGACAGCCTGGACTTTTCTATTCACTTGTGCTTGTGTGTGCACAGGACATGTTGACATGGTACTGTAAAATTTTATCTTGCCACGCACTCTCCGGAATGAGTACTACACCGACGGTCATAGTCTTAGTCTATGCAATGAGCTTTGGGGATTGCATTAGTCGTACAAACAACTCCAAGTCTGATGTCATCTTTTCATTCCCTCCTTACTTTTTCCACAGAGTCTTGGTGGTAGCAAGTATATTCGCCTGAGCCCCAAACCACTGAGTGGCTCTTCACCTTCCCCCTCCTCGTCCTCCTCCTCAGCCGCCGCCGCCGCCGCCGCCGCCGCCGCCGCCGCCGCCACGAAGTCGCCCGTGCGGCGGCCGCGCGGAGACGCCAAAAAATGCCGCAAGGTGTACGGAATGGAGCACCGAGAGCTGTGGTGCACGCAGTGCAAGTGGAAGAAGGCCTGCTCCAGGTTCGGCGAGGCCACCTGACGCAGAGGCCGGTGGCGGCAGCAGCACCAAGAAGAACAACTACCACCACCACCACCACAGCAGCAGCAGCCACCACCACCAAGAAAATATTTAGAAGGGGAAAAAGGAAGGGATCAAGGTACTGTCAACTCGAACTCCAGCTAAAAAGGCCCCTCACAGATAGTAGAGAAGACCATTATCGACCTCTAAGAGGATGACGGCGGCTCTTCTTGCCTGTCACGGGCGCGCGGCAGTGGCTGGGATCCTTTTCTCTAGTACACTCGCTTAGTGCGTACGTGCGTCCTTGATTCCAAAGTCTCTCTCAGACTTTATCTCTTTTCTTGTGGGGGAAAATGTCACAAAGTGAACCGTATGTATTGGCTGAAGGTGCAGTCAAGATATAGAAGGAAGGAGAAAGTTTCGCGCTTTCATCTTGTGTGTGTTAGTACTGTGCGCACAGAAAGGCTTCAGCACGTACTAGAATCAGACACCCTCCGCCCCTAAAAAAAGATGGGGGCTTCCGCCACAGAGAAGAGTGCGAAAAAAATAATCGATCCGTGTCTTCCCTCCTAAATCGTTGGACTGTAATTTACTGCTACAAGAAAAGAAAAAGTGTCTTCGAGTGGGAAAAAGAGCGACGAGAGAATGGACCTGAAGAGGGTGCTGTTCTGTTTCCCCCGCCCCCCCATCTGAGACTGATTCCCCCTCATCGAGGGGGGGGGGGGAATTCCCCGACGACTTGGATGAAAATGCAAACGATCTGTGCGATAAAAAAAAGTTCTAACGTTATTTGCCCAATCTGGAAGAAAAGTCACACGCCCGAGTCGATGATAACAATGACGACGACGATGATGATACTTGTGTCTTTCAAACAAAGTCAAGTCATATACATAACCAGAAGAAACAAGATTATGACGAAAAGAGAGAGACGACTGCGTGCTAAATCTATCACTACACTTGTACTTTTCTCAATAGTTATGCTAAATTCTGTGCTCATCATGAGTGTGCGTGCGAGGAGCTGCACCAGCGTGCAGAGTGGCACCTTCCACCTGGGCGACTGCACCAGGAACGCTTGGGACGACACAGACCAGAAGAGTGTTTAGTACATATTTCTGAATGCATGAAAAGTCTGAACTACCTACTACATTCTTCTCCTACCACACGTCGAGTTGGCATTTCTAAACCTTGAGCAGGAGCATCATTGTCCGATGATCAGTCTTGCTGCTGCCCTTTTTCCCCCCTCTCCTCTTGATTACTTTCTGCTGTTATTTGTCAGCACACACACAAAACACACATTGTGTTAGACTCCCTCTCGAACAAGTCAGTGGCATCCACTAAGTTTAGGCAACCGCAGTACAAAAGGAGAGGAGGAGAGAAGTGAAGTTAGCTATCAAACTAACGTACGTACGTACTTTTGCGACAACAAACAAAGTCAACCCTTTCTCTCCTCCAAGTCCTCCCCAAAAGTTCTTCCCAAAGTGCAATTTCCTTTGGCTCCGTGGCGTCGTCGTCGTCGAACAGGTGAATGAGAGAGCACTTTTAATTCCTGTGCACCCACATCTGTAAAAGAAAAAAAAGCAAGCAAATCAAAAGGTAGGTCACACCTCATGGTTCGCTGCCCGCACTTCCCCTCCCGGCGGAAGAACGTGGCCGCGAACAAGTCCCTGACGTCGTCCAAGTCCTGGCAAGAGGACAACCACGCGTGTAGGAAGGAACTGCCCCCCACCTCCTACGTACCTCAGTGCTACGTAGAGATGAAAGCCTGGTTATCTCGGATGTTGGTATGTGCTTTCGCGTACTACAGGAAAAATACGCTCGATTCATTCAGCTGCTAGGAGAGATTTGTGTGTACCAAATTAGCTTAAACGCTGCCCTCTTTCTTACTTTCTTTCCTCTGCTTCGCTCCAGCTCCAAGATTGTTTTGGCAGATTAGGCCTCACCCCTTTACTACATCTCCACTGTACGTACGTATTGAGTGCTACCACACCTACAATGAAATCTTAATGTTTATCATCATCGCGAGTAGTCAGAATGCGAGAGTTTATCGATTTATGGGGCGCCTTCGTCCCTTTACATCATACAACAGTACGATCGACAGAAAATATATACGCGTAATATATGAAATATATGTCTACTACAGATACTTCGCGTCAAAAAAGTATTTCCTGCTCCCACTTCTTTGCCCTTGTGTGACTGAGCGCGCACATTCTTAAGCGAAATGTGTCCAGCCCCGGCTCTATATAAATTCACAGAAGAAGGCCAAAATTCCTGTCAATGTGCGATTTTTTCTCTCTCATCCTTGAAAATTGCAACCTCTCTCTGGCGAAACTCTTTCCTCCATCATTCTCTTCTCCAAAGTCAAGCAAGCTCTGCTTTACGTTGCAGCAACATTCATAAATTCGTCCAAACTCATTGAAGCAGACTCACGGCAGCGCCCCGTATCAACAACGCCCTCCTTGTCTCATTTGTTATGTACTTAGTGTATTTTTCCCCCCTCTATTTAGTACAAGTGATTCCAAGTTCTGCATCCATCACGGGGCACACGAGGGCGGCAAAGTAATAAAAAAACATGAAAAAAATTAAAAAATAATTCGCTTGAGTTTCTACTCTTCTACCGCCAGTTCAGTGAACTCGGAAGATTTTTTTTCCACAGCGTGAAGGGAACTCGTATACTCGTGCGCGTCTATGTCTGTGAAAGTATACATGTGTCCATAATACCGTTTTAAACGAAGGAAAATATAAGCCTATAAGCAACAAAGGCATGCACATCTTCGTTACTTGTAATTCGAGTAACGACATGTATTATAGTTAGGTATCAGGCAGCCAGGTAGGTAGGTGTACACACAGAGTATTACATTTCACTCTCCTGCACTATGTAGTGTACATGCTAGGTAATGGTGAAAGACTGAGTGACGGCAAGGATGTTTGTTTCAACAGCGTGATAGTGTCGAAGCATGCAGGATTTGAGATCATATGTGTATGTATACGAGCATATGTGTATACATACATACATACATACATACATACATACATACATACATACATACATACATACATACATACATACATACATACATACATACATACATACATACATAC
>JAAUXU010069752.1_pt1 | contig 40913 bp, 40 predicted proteins | sample 7278151 | NCBI WGS metagenome assembly JAAUXU01 (sample SAMN14350113, study PRJNA611818) | marine sediment metagenome | isolation source: surface marine sediment (1.8m) | place: French Polynesia: Moorea | collected 2018-08
ACCACTTCTATCACTACGGCACTACTTTCTCTTCGTCACTACAATTACTACAGCAATACTTTTACATTACTAGCGCAACAGCACTACCATTATAATCTCTGGTACCACTTCTACGTTGGCACCACTACTTACCACAGCACCAGCATCACTACTACTAAAGCACCACTTTTACTAAAGCACTATTATTACTGTAGCAAGCACTGTTGAATTTAAGTGGGAAAATTAGAGAGTAACTACAGTATCTATACAGGCAGGTACAGTATGTCGGAACATAAGTAGAAACAGGTTCCATCAGACCCTGTCCAAATTAACCCCTCATAAAAAGCGTCTCACCTTAGCTCCCGGGTGAAGACTGAATGGTTTGACTGGCTCAATCCTGGGTTTTCCCCACCCATCTGCTGCTGTCCACTGAATCCTGAGCATATGATCTGTGAAAGTCTTGCCGAAGGCCAACTTCTCCACTGGGGGCTTTGGCTTCAGCTGGCTGGGTCTGCAAACACTGACCTCCAGCTGAGAACTGCAAAAAAAGACATTGTGGTGCGCAGGTGATCATCAAGCAAAGTATGAACTTATAGAAAGACACAGGGCAAAAGAGTTTTGCATAGTTCCCTCAAAAATGAAATGTCTACTGTACTCGGCTGTGTGCACAACCCAAGACACAACATGGAAAACATCTCATTTGCAGTAGAAAATCTGCTTTCTAAACTCATACTCAACATTACTGGCAACAACAGTCCTGTCCTAAACGCCTCACCTTACACAACACTGCAATAGCCAATGTCTGTCGAGTCACTTACATACTCAAATGTGGCTTCCGTAATTCTTACCAACAGATTTTTGTGTCAGATTCCATATTTTTCATCATTTTCTGTGGACTCGGTGCAGTCTGCAAGAGACAACTTTATCACCCACCTAATGCACTATGTGCTACAGGTCATAAAGTCGAGCGGGTTGTAAAGTGTCCATGCAAGTTTTGTCCTCTTTAGGGGAAAAAAAGACAACTCAGACCCTCTCCCAAAACCCTCCCTTCGTACTTTATTGAGATCTCTTCTTACCTATCAAATGATCTGCTGGGCTGGTAACATCGCTGAATCAGGAGCTGAGACAGAGGTGAAGGTCTCAGGAAGACTCGGCCACAAAGAAGCACTTGGGAAGACATGCTTTATACTGGTGTCTCTTTCTGTTCTTAATTAGAAAGAAGAAATGTTATGCACTGGAAGCCAAAGCAGTTCCAAATACGTACAAAGCCCATCAAACATGTTGGAAAAAGACAGGTCAATCAAGGCAGGAACTATGCATCGTCTGTTCTCTCCTCCCTGGAGCGTCAGAGAGGAAGGTAAGTCTGACGCAACACTTGTCAGAACAGCCTCGTTGTCCTGAGCAATGACAGTCATGTTTAGGTCAGTCCCTGTCTTGGTCTTGTCACAAGAGATGCTTTTTAGCTTCCCCCCTTTTCTATCTTACATATCTTCAGTTTTATTCAGGAGGACGGTTTACACGTTCCCTCTTTTCTTCTCCTTCTTCTTCTTCGTGTTGTTTCGGGTCCAAGGCATCATGAGGCTGTTTAAAGCCGGCCCAGCTGAGGGCAGCACCGCCTGGCTCTGGATGCAGAGCTCTTGAGAAAGCCACACTTTCCTTCACAGGCCCAGACTGAATGTTGCTTCAGGTAGGCCGGTGCTGGGCATGCAGCTTACTCCGTCCACGAGAATTTGACGCTACAGCGTCCCATGGAAAATGGGGCTTTTTGACGAGAATCCTGGTGTCTTTTATCCAAAGACAACTGGCAACACTGACTTCTGGGCAAGAGAATTGGTTTTTATGCTCCACCAGATATATCATGCAGAGTCTCAACATTGGTAGATTGGCGTGTAATTGAGGAATGCGATCGTTATAGAGTCCGTACAAGAATTGTCGTTCTATTGACCCATCCGCTCAAAAAAAAATCACAACTTCCTGAATGTGACGGACAAAACTTGACTGCGCCATGGGTGGGAGCATCAAGGAAATGGCACAAAATCTTACCTGAGGGTTGCTCATCGATCTGCTTGCTCAGGACGACCTCTGTCTCTGACTGACGAAGTCACCTTTGTAAAGCAAGATGATTCCAAGGTGGCTTTCAGATTCCCCCCTCTCTCTTTTAGGGCCCTGATCCACTTTGGACAGTGCAGCAAACTAACTTACCCTGAATTTTCTTTTCTCCTCTCCCTCACTCGTCTGTCCTTGTTTGTTTACGTCAAGTCGTCAACTACTTCTTTTTTTTTCAGGGGTCCCAAAGGGGTGTCAACCACCAATTTCTTGTGCGAGCTTATTCAGCTTGACGAAAACTTTGGAATTTTCTCTCTCCATCGATCCAAGTTGGGCTCTGGTCCTGGCATCAAAGTTTGGTCCGTCTGAGTAGTAATATGACTACCAATACGACCGAGCTACAGTGAGACTTTGACCAACGGGGGAATGAAGGAGCTTTACCTAGAAGTCTGAGACGCAGAGACCGATCGGCAGATACTGATCCAGTCACATTTTTGATGTGGAAAACCTGAAATTTGAAGCCCAGATGAGGGACGCAGTGTGACGTTGGACGGAGGCAGGTTATGACGAGATGCCCAGGACAGACAAGTGTTACGATTGCATTGCACTAATAACTGACTGACCCCGAGTAACTGGGGTGGTTACATCATAGAGTACATGTCATCCCCCCCTTCTCTCTAGTACTCTTCTGTCATACAAAATGACTGCGATCCTGTTTCCAATGAAGCCGCAGTTGCTGCAGGCTAGAGCCGGACTCCGCGGCCAATCCTGGTCCAGCATGTGTTGACTGAGCGAGTACGTGCGTGAGCTCGGGGCAACAGCCAAGTTCTCTGCAATGTTACCTGTATTTCATGCTTTTCAGACTCTGCTACACCTCGAACCACAATGTATTTTCTTCATCGATTGAACAAAAGTGTTTTCTTGAATACATGCAAAACTAGAATTTAATATCTATATCACTGCGATATGGACTACCAGACCTCTCTCGTCGACTATTTTCTTCTTCTTCCTTCTACGTTGCTATCGAGTTATTCAATGACGTAGCTCGTACTATTAGAGGTACTAACACCTACTCCATTGACCACCAATAAAATGGACGAGTCGAAAACTTCCAGGGAAGCAGCTCTGGAAGAGCTCACTGTTTTTGACTGCTCTCTCTCTCTCTCTCTCTGAGATCCGGATTCTTTCCTTATTCGTGCAGGCCGTCTTGGAGCAGCGCAGCGGTCAAACGGATATGTAGTAACGCTCATCAGGCCTGCTACAGGTGGCTTTGTTGCTACATGAGTGCGCATTTCTTGGTCTTCTGCACAGTCTCCTCGCCCCGGCGGATTAGTCTGACGGCCTGGAAAGTTGGTTCGGTTTTAAATCATGAATGCTGTCTCAAAATCTCGAAGCTGTGATAAGAGACAAGCGAGGCAGAAGGGGCCAACTTGTGTGAAGTCAGCGGATGGAGGCCCTAAAACTTTTCCCCAGAGGGAAGATGGGGAAGGAGGGACAGGAATTGGGGATTTGTGGCAAGAAAGAAAGAACGAGAAAAGCGAAATAGCAAGAAGAAAAGAAGGAAAGCGGCCACTTTGAAGTGCGTACGTACAGATTCTTCATCCCTCTCTCCATTCCAATTATTCAACTTTACATTTGGCAGATTTTCCCCACCTCTGCTGAGCAGGAGCAGCTGGGGGAAAAAAAACCCGACGCTTTTTGTGTACTTGTTTTGCTCTCCGCCGCGGCCTCATCAGAGCAACTGGTCAGAGCAACTGCTATAGGGTGTAACAGCAAAAATGTGACTGAGTCTCTCAATCTCTGGCCACATCCTGGTGATGGAGTCTCCTATACTCGGCCCGAGAGTCAAAGTCGGGCCAAGATTAGGAGTCTCCATCACCAAGGTGTGGCCAGAGATTGAGAGACTCAGTCACATTTTTGCTGTTACACCCTTTACGTTTGGATGCAGCACAAGTGCGCTGTGCATGCACAACACGTACAGCAGAGCCTCGTTGTACTGGAGCTTTGGTCCCTGGTAGAAGGGTCAAATTTCTTTCTTTCCTGCCAAATGAAAAGCATCAATCTACAGACATGAAGGAGAAGACGCTTTCACTAACTAAAGAGAATCCTCCAGATCGCCCCAAAACTGTCCAATCTGGTGCTGAACGTTCTAAGAGTGTGGCGATTTCGCCACAGCTGCGTGCAGCAAGCGAGTGGAGGTTCGAATATGAAGGCTCAAGATGTTTAGGTGGGTATTAAAGGCAAGCGAGAATGTATTATGGCCGCATTGTGAAAACTTCTCTCGTTTTCCCCACACATACGTACGTAGCTCATCGATCGAATACTAGAGGTGGCGCCGGCTCTAATAATACTAGTGGCAATCCTAGTAGTAGAACTATTGGGAGTACGCGCATAGTACGGATCACTACGAAAGGACGAAGTAAAAGCACGAAGAGGAGAGCGAGAGAGCACAATTAATATGACTGAGTGCGCAATTGTGCGGCAATAAAAGCACAAAACAGGTGCTTCACCTCTCTGAAGGCCTCGTCGATGTTCTGCGGCGGGTCCTTCGCCGAGGTCTCGATGTACGGCATGCCCAACTGATGAGCCAGGTTGATCCCCTGCTCCTCGGAGACCTGTCGCCTCTGAGAGAGGTCGACTTTGTTGGCCACCAGGATCATGGGCAAGCTTTCTCTACCAGACGGGGAGAGAGACTCAATCAGACAAAGATGGGATCACTGTGGAGCTGTCGACTTACGATCCCTTGACCTCCATGATCCTGTCCCTGAAGCTGGATATCCGGTCAAAGCTGTTGACGTCGGTGACGGAGTAGACGAGCAGGAACCCATCACCTTGCCTCAAGTATTGTTCACGCATGGCGCTGTACTCGTCCTGGCCAGCGGTGTCCAGCACTGCCCGTACAGACAAAAAATTAACCAGCCAGTTCTCATTCTTTTCACCGTATGCACAGTCATTACGCAGAACAGGGTGTAAAAAAATGCCCGGTGAAGGGATTTTTCCCGCAAAATGCCGATTGCCTTAGATGTCAAACTCAAAAAATTTCCAGCATTTAGCTGTTTGCTGAATCAAGCATTAATCATGATCATGTGATCTTGTCAACCCTGGACCAGCAGCAGGCAGAGCTGCTCTTTCTCACCAACTGCGTACGGGGTGTATAGAAAGAAAAGGGCGGGTTCAGCTTTCCACCAACTACGAAAAAACAGCAGCAGGATGTCTCGAAGTGGTGAACGTCTAGAAGAAGCCTACATTAGGCCTTTGACCTAGGTCATCTTGCCCTGGGGCTTCGTTCCCGAGGGTTTCTTCTCGATGCTGCGCCACTCCAAGAAATGCAGCAGTTGCCACCTTACACAGCCATTTTTTTGGACACCCGGTGTTGGGAATTATAGCACAGTACTCTACTGATCAGAAACTAGACTTTTCAATCACCATTTGATGATGCGTTATGCACACGTTGCAGAGTATATAGATAGAGCAGGTTACCTCTAGCAACATCAGGGCGTCATACAAGGAATTTTGTGATGCTTACAAGGCCCTTTTGCGGGCCTGGTCTCTTTATGTCCCCAGACACACTTGATTCTACGCTTATGCACTGAACAACTGACTGTGCCGCAATTTTGGAAAATGCACCTGCAACGTTGATGTCTACATGTAGGGGGGGGGATTCATGTAAAATAGAACCCCAGTCAATTATGTTTTTCTGACTGCACTCTCAAATAAGGGCCTTGCAAAAGAGGCCCTAGAGAAGACGCCTTCGAAGTGAAATGTTTTAAACATTACCGATTTCTTCTTACGTTTCATCCAGCGGAACCAAAAGTGCTTCTACATATTTTGGATGATGTGCATTGGATGCCTGAAAATTCTTGAATTGTTCTTTTCTAAAAATTTTGCTCCTCATAACAAGAAAAGTTATTTTCTTGTCTTTTGCTCTAAAGGTCCTCTTTTAGAAAATATTTTCAATTGAGGCTCTTCGTTCCAGCTCTTCTCTGAACTACCTTTGCAGGGCCGAAGCGCGCGTGTTTGACGACGAGTCAAACATGTAATTACAGTGGCTCCACTCTACTCATATGAAGCCCCGCGTGGGTACCAATGTGTATTTTCCAGAGTTACCGAATCAGATCAGCTGCTGGGGATCCGCTCTTACCATGCAGCAGACATATCTTTCCGTCGATCTCCCAGTGTTTGTGGTAATTGTCTTCGATGGTTGGGTCGTACTCGACCGGGAAGGTCTTCTGGATCAGCTGTAGGGTCATGGCGGACTTGCCCACCCCTCCGTCTCCGACCACGACCAACTTTGACGTGGAGAAAAATGGACGTTGTAACCACGAGAAAAGAGTCCTGCCTCCATCTTACCTCATACACCGGCAAGAGAGTGTTGTCCCCTGGTAGCGTCATGGCCCCCGCCTTGTGATTGATCGGCATGGTCGCAGCTTCGACCTCGTGCTCGGCGCATGCGACCAAGAGTGCTGCGTAGGCGAGCAAGATGTTAAGTTGCCTCTGCAGATAAACTGAAAGAGAAGGGACATTACACAACAGAGCCTGTGCAAGAGTCTCCCTGTAGCAGTGCAGGATCTCTCTGAACGGATGCACGGACGGACGTTCGTATTGTAGGTGGTGGCGTCGTGGCAATGTTTCACTTCCTGTGGCAGAACAAATGAAACCAACAACATTGCCAAGTTGATTTGCAAGCATTCAAGGTTGCGACATCGCTGGGCCTCTGAAGCATACAGCTAGCTGCAGACTCATTATAGATCTTTGAAAGTTTGAATGTAAATGAGTTCAACGACTCATTATGCATTGCACTGGGTCGACAGAGCTAGCCTTGGCATGCAACGTGTGTCTCAGCCCGCCCCTTGATCTTGCACTCCTCACAAGACTCTTGGTACTTGGTACTCTCGTGTACTTGGCTGTTCTTGACGCACTCCACGTGTTAGGAGGTTAAAGACATTTCTCTCTTTATCCAACTTTTAGCTGCTGTGGACGTCTGGGCTGGAGTGAATAAGAAGCAGTGAAGAGAGGAGCTTTTCATTTCTGTTTCCTAGCAACATTTGACAGGCTGCATCCGTGTCCGTATGTCAGCTCATGACACGTACGTTCAACAACAATGACAGGACGTACGCGAGGACAACTGTTATTATTTTCCGTCCTCCTCGACCTCGCTCTGCCTCTACCAATGTTCTGTTCCCCAGAATTCCTGAGCTCCATTTATCGATAGAGGCCAATTAGGCCAAGGGCTGATAGATTTTTATCGATTGTGGCTGATTGTTCCAAGACTTCCTCCGCTTCATTCACCACGACCTCCATGGAAAGAGATGAAAGCTTTCATCAGTGATGCCATGGGACACAGAGTAGTCATCGCATGTGGAGAAGTACGTCCGTACGTGCATGTTCCATGCGTGCTCTCGAAAAGGTTAATACAGCGGCTAGGTAAATAAAGACTTCCTGAGGGCAAAGTTACAATACAAACAACGACCCCGCTGAAGCTTTCTTACTCTTCCGAAACAATAAACGTAGTGGAAAGTAAAGAACCGGCAATTTCCGTCCTCCCATCGTTGGGGAAATTCATTTCCGCGCAAGTGCTATAGATCATAGCTTGTAGGAGTAATGTGCAGCGCTTAAGGAGGCTAAGCAAACTTGGAACTCTCATCTCGTCTCATCTGCACTGCATAAGTACGGTTGTTACGGCTATCCAGTCGGCAATCAATCAGTACGAATGTTTACGTTGCTCAGGTACGTGGAGAGCAACACGACGCAAAATGGTGTCGCCTCTCTCCGTGCTCACGTGTACGTGTTCACCCAGTACACGACAGTTGTGTTGGGCATTATGGCTGGGGAATGAATTTGTGTCAAAATGAAGATACCGGAGCGCGATACAACGTGCACTTGACGTGCAGGTACGTGCGCGTGTCCGCGACAAGGTCACTGTAGTAGAAACCGCTGCTCTGCAGAGAGCTGCTTACTTTATAGCGACCTCAACGATTGCGGTTTTAAAAAAGAAAAACGATCAGGGCGTAAAATGATCTGCACAAGTGTATTAGTGCTACTTTTATTGAAACAGTGCAAAGACTTAAAGGCGTCATCTGGCTCTGCTGGCAGCACAATTGAATCCTCACCTCTTCACCCAAACAAGTGCTCGATACGCAGTAGGTAAGGAAGAGGTGGTGAGGATCTGTGTTCGAGACTGCACGTATTCGCATCAGTAGCCTTTGCATCATTCGACCGTTCGTGGAAAATGAACAAAATATATATAACTCAGACTAGAATATTTTGACAAAAAAACCCAGAAAATTTCGGAATTTTGTTGAGGGCATCTTAGGTTTGCCACCTAATGCCAAATGGTGCAAATGTGGTGAAATGGTGTATACTTTTTTTACCTCCTCTTCGTACCGGACAATTTTACAGCATACGCTGAGTGCATAACAAGATATTCAGATTTGGAAGGCAAAGCTATAACCACACTTTGTTTTCATTTGCACTGACTGCAGTGCAGCATCTGGAAAGCCCCTAAGCAGGTCCCATTTGAACTGTTGACCTAACATCCTTTCATAGACAGAGCCAAAAACTGATTCACTCGACTGCAACAAATGGAGTCTGGCAGCAAAGAAAGAGATTGAGTATTTTTGTCCATTCCACTATATAAGAGTGTGCGACCAACGCGATGCCCAAGAATCCCAGCGCCCCAGGCGAGTGAACAGTGATTGCCTGGGAGGCGGCCATTGACTTCCTTGTGGTTCCACTACTTTGGCGAGGAAAGTTTTCCTGCACGCGAACAAGTTCGTACCATTTAAGCCTCACCAGGTGAGATAGCTAATAATATCGAGCTAACATACCTAATCTCTTGTCAGCTTACCCCGGCCTGCAGTCAGGTAATCCCACGTTCGTCTTCTGAGGTGAAATGTGGTGCTGAAAGTTAGCTTTGCGTGTCGTCGTCAGGCCCATCATGGAGTCGACACACGTAGAATGTTTTTGCTGTCTCTTGATGCATCACTGTGGCACGAAAGTCGCGGCAAAAGAAACGAAGCTACATACACAAAGCGATACTTGAGTGTGGCGAGCTGCCACGACAGATAGGGAGACGTGGACACGAAGTAGATGTGATTGTACTTGTTTGTGCTCCTCTCCAGCGCTGTCCACTTTTCTCTCCTGATCAAACGATAGTCGACAACTGCTGCAAGTAACACCACGCGCGTCCTCTCGCTCCCTCTCTCTCGCTCTCCGGTTTTTCGGCACCCAGAAGGAATGGCCTAATAATATTCTCGTCAGTGTGAGAGAGCCTTCTTTGCTTCCTCTCTCTCTCTCTCTCTCTCTCTCTCTCTCTCTCTCTCTCTCTTCAGAGAGCTTGTGCGCGTCGGCGTCGGCGTCGGCCGCGGCCGCGACGTCGACGGCGGCCTTGGCATGGCGCGACCTAAACTAAGGCCAACAGATGATGGAAGAAGGAAAGCGAGAGCACTTCCCACTGTTGCTACAGTGTCTCTGCGGCGGCACGCACTGCACAGTAACATTAGTTGTACGGGATGTACTTCAATACCTACGCAGTCGTGGCGAACTCGTAGATGGCAGAGCAGGTTGGCGCAGACTGTCATACGGGACCAGTGTTGGTAGCGGGAAACATCCTTGATGCTTCTCCTGGTGGGGGGATCCCTGGAAGTGATCCTACCCAGCTTCACTGAGGTTTTGTAGGTGTGCGCTCGCCACTCAATGCTCTATGCTGAGACCAAGTTGCTGGAAATCGTCGGTAGTTGACGACGTCACGTTCTGCCAGGGACAACTTTGCTACCAACAGTATCATGAACTCAACTAGCATTTTGTGTATCATCCGATGAAATTTTCTCAGCTTCAACGACTTACATCAGTGACCCGACATTACTCCACGTAGCCGCCATTGCTCTTCATTACCGCTTCCAGACGCCTTCTGATGCCCTCCCACGACTTCATTTCTGGCCCCCAAAAATGTGCAACGTCGCAAAGTCCTGTAATCACCATGACCGTTGAGGCGAAGTCCGTCTAATCACCCGGACACGCACCAGTACTGAGAGTGAGACGTCGGGTTACTCGACGCACGTGACAGAGGGACAGAGAGCATTCAGCACTATCCAACTACAGGTCAAAGTTTGTGTCCAGTCAGGAGAAAAAAACAAAGTCTAATGATTACTCCTATTCAGCATTAGGAACGGGTGGACCTTAAAAGCTGACCTGGCTGACCGCTGGCAGCGAAAGTGCTGGTAGACATTTTTTTTCTAACAGGAAATAAAACGCGTAGTTGCAAAAATACGAAGTGCAGCGTGCGCAATCTTCGACTCATTTCTAGTCATTGGGTCTTTTTTTTTTAAAAAAAAAAAAACAACATCTGACAAGAACATGCTGCTTCCACTGGCCAGTCGGTTATGCAAACTGTTTTTTACCTTCATACATGCGCACACTCTCATCTGAGGGCTTAACTTACCCGCATGACTTATGCCACGAAATGGATGAGTGAGAATGATGAATTGCCAAACTATGGAACCACGTGTAAACTATGCTCTTGCGACAAGTATAGTAAGCCTTTCCCCACCTAAATGCTGCGTTCTGCGGAAAGTCGAGTTGCGTGGTGAAACTTGTGCTGAATGTGGATGAAGGTGATGTGATGATTTTGGCGCGATTTTGCGCTTTGTGAGATCAAAGTTTTGGGTGGATGCGCATGTCCTTGAGATGATTTCCTCGGGTGAGATAGATGAGTCAGCGTTCATTTGCAAACGCGGCAGCGCCGAAAATGTTTCTCTGCATGAAGTGCGACGGACGTAACGCAATATGATGTTGCGAATGGAATTGTCGGGCCTTCATCAGAGGCAGAGGTCGAGGTGTGCAAAAAGAGGGACAATCGTCAGTTTTGTGGAACATGGTGAAGAGAAGCCTTGGTCGGATGAGGAACTCTCACTGGTACGCCTACAGTTGAGGTCAAGAGCACTCGAAAGGATTTCTCACTCATACTCGCCAGTCAGAAGTCCGACGGTCCTGGCTGAGGACGCAAACTGGGACAAGATCCACGGCAGCTCTACCGTTATTCAAGCTGTCAGGTACAGCAGGAGGAATCATCATTTCAGAGCCAATTTTCTTTATGAGAGGTTGTGTCTGATTCTCGCACGTTTGGACCCCCTCACCTCAACTGATTCACTCACGCTTCGACGACTCTGTCAACGGTAGAACTGTCATCGATCTTCCAACGTGATATCAAGTTGACCAAAACATTACTAACAGCCTTCCCACTGGATGAATCCTGCTGACCTCGACCCCGCTGGCTCCACGTGATGCCAAGTTGTTGGTAGAACTTTTCCTTGTCGTCTGGTTCAACTATTGGCATTTTGGTATTGGTAAACGTCACAACCCCATTGTAGTGAGACAATGCATCCATGAATACTGCGGGTACAGGACGTACGTACGTAGATATCACATTTCGAATGGCTTTCCAACACTGCTCTTGAACACTGCGTCCAGAGTGAGGGGGCACCTATCCGCAAAGAGCTGGTAGATTGGCTGGTCCTCCCTCAAGATGATCGGACTCTTGACGTCGCGATGATGCACGTGGTTCCAAATGTGGATCACCAAGCTGTTCTTGATCGCCTTCTGGACCTGGAGGAAGTGGGATGCGTACTCAGTGCAGATGAACTGGTAAATGAACTCTCTACCGTGCCTACCCACCTTGTGCTGCGCCCCGGGGTCATGAAGATCCCACCAGTCCTCCCACGGGATGGGGTAGCCGGCCTTGATGGGCAAGATATCCAGGTGGTCTCCGCACTCCTTGTTTGCCAAGGTGGGACTTGATCCTCCGGTGCCTTCATGCAGATTGCAGTAGCGTCGGACCGTATCTGTGAGCAGCTGTGGACCTTGCGTCCCCCACAAGTTTCCGTTGAACGTCTTAACCTAGACGTACACACGTAACAGTTACTTGTACAGCGACGACGAATACGAGAACAAGTCAGCATTTGGCCAAGGACACGAATACGCGGGCAGCTGACTCACCAGTCTCCTCATGGCCAAGTCCAGAAAGGGATGCGCCTGTTTGCTAAACCTCGCTATGGCATTGTTGACTTCCCACGAGTGGTAAGCAATCAGAAAGTTGACTTTGTCATCTGGCACACGCTTAAGAGAAATGATGTCGGTGTCGAAGTAAATGCCGCCGTACCTGAGAAGTGCGATCAATCAATCACTGCAGCACAGCCACGATACTTTCACCAAGCGATCGGCACACTGTGACACGCACCTGAACAGCACGACCAGCCTCAGGATGTCGCTCATATTCACCAGGGGAAACTTGCTGCCGTGGACCCTGCCGGAATGCCAGAGGCCCTGAACGGGCATACCGTCTGCCAATTTGCTGAAGTCGGTCCGGACGACGTAGAGGTTGGAGATGTGTCTGAGGTGTGACGGCACCTGCTGGATGGCGGCACTGGCCGGGAGCAGCACCAGCACTGCACGGTCCGGATTGGCACTCGCCGCACTTTCCATAGCACAGAGAGCAGCTCCGGAGAACTCGCGTTTGACGGCGCTGGTCTCCAGGAAGAAGATGACCTGGATCAGGACAGATGGAGCAGACGTTCTTTTCATTGTTCGCTGACATCTTATCTCACCTCACGTTCCAGACTCCTGACAAACGAGTCCATGCGTTCTACATCTGCTACCGAGGCCGACTCTTCTTCGTCCTCCTCTTCTTCTTTATCTTCCTCGGCCTCAATCGAGGCTTCTTCTCTCTTGGGCACGATTATGAGGAAGACACAGCAGAGGGCCAGAAGCGGAAAGGCAAACCAACGTCTCCTTGGTGAGATCATGACATCTTACACTTGTCCTCCCCTCCCCTCATGATGTCCTTCGTCGTCCTCCTTGGAGATCTTGGTGAAGAGCCCCAGCCCGGCTACAGTTTGCTGTGAGGCACTTCTGCACCGATCAGTTGTAACGTTATGCTCAGGCAAAGAAGACGAGTTTTCCGCCAAAGTGTGTGGCGAGCAAAAAAGTCTTGACATCACAAACAACAGCGCCACTCAACAACTTCTCAAGTGACGAGGGGCTCTCTAGCCCCTCCAGGAGTGGCCCACTGACTGTTTTCACAGGTACAACAGATCATAACCCAGTAGGGCTCACTCTGCAAAGACTGCACAAAGAGGAAGGTTTGGGCAGGAAGGCACCTCTGCGACCTGTGTGCGTGCCTGCGCCTCGAGTGGCACGACCTAGCCTGACACAGGAAGACTCTTGCGGTGCTATTTTTCCGCTATGCCGTGCAAGTGCAGCAGAAGGGTGAGCTTCACCCCCCAAGGTGTGCAGGTATGCACTGCTGTACTTTCGGGTGTCTACATACTTTCGCTAGTGGGAGCTGTCACCGCGGATAAGAGATATTGCTCCAAACTACGCTCCAGTTGGGGCACACACACGCGGTGCAGCGTGTAGTAGCACACGCTACTACAGTCCTACATATGCGCACATACGAGCTTCAACAATCCCGTTAAGTCACACTCTGGCCCTGACTACGGTTGCGCCGCGACTGCGATTTAGAAATCGCGTTGTCTTACAGAAGGTAACGTACGTGAGTGCGCGCGTGCTACACAACTGCGAGGGTGCAGGGAGCTTCACTTAACGCGCACGCTTTTTTTTACACACATAGGTACATAGGTACCAACCTATTACGTCCTAAGATAACGCTGTTCTATGTCCTCCTCTTTGCTCCGACTTCTGGAAAGTTGATGTACGAACGCACGCAAGAAATAGTCCAAGGTTGGACTACTACGTACGTAATTACTGGGCCAGTTCAAAAACGCACTTTTCTTTTGGAGAATGATAATTTTTTTGCTTCGGGCCCAAACATTAAGATTTTAGTGAAAAACGTTTTGTTTTTAAGGGCCGTCTGCTATGGGCACTTTTAGCTCAAAGTTTTATAGCGTACCGTCCTTACGTAGTAAGTGTAGAGCGAACTTCTTTCTCCTGCCATAACTTTTGACAGGATTGAGCTACAGAAGTGGTTCACCCCTCTGTGGAAAGCTAAGGAGCTCCTCTAAGGCCGAACTCATATGCACTTTTGCTCTAGGACCACTCATTTTTTCACAATACAGTCAAGTTGTATGAAGTCAACTCTGCCAAAGTGGTAACTTTTACTTGTTCGAGTCAAAAGGGCAGCCCACTTTTTTTAGTGGAAAAAAACACCTGTTGTTCTTAGAGAAATCTTAATATTTTGGCCAAAGGCCCATTTCGCCACACGAAGCAGCCAAAGTGAAATTTTCCAACTAGGCTGATAATTACGCGCAGCACCAAAGTGGCTTTTTCTTCTTGGTGCTTGTAGCGTGACGACGGTCAAAGCAAACACGAGTTTAAACAAAACAGAGACGAGTTGTGCAGCGAGACCAAGGGGAGCAACAGCGAGAAAGTGCATTCGTCATTCCAGGTGCCAGAAGCGTTTCTCTTGGTCTTCGTATCGTCGTCCGGGGTTGCTGCGCCTGCGGTGTCTGAGTCCGAAAAAAACCGTGCACGTTCTCAGCCAAACACGCGCAAAGGGAAAAAAGAATGCAATCGAACCGACGAGTTCACCTAAGACCGGGTGCACGGGCCACTCGACGCCATTGCCAGGAACCCGGAGGGTGAACGGACCCGAGAATCAAAGGGATGGTGTCCGGAGGAAGGGAAGCCGGAGGTGTCATCCTTGTTCTCCTTTTCTCTCACGGCTCCTTGTGCAAGAATGCTGACTGAACTTCTGTTCCACAAAGGTCAAACGTTTTGCATGCGGTTGGGAGAGAAAAAGGCGGACCTTGCACATGAATACGGTCCTCTCGTGCCAGGGCGATATAAAGTTTCGGCATAATTGAGCACTATTGTAGCAGAGCGCTAAAAAAGGGTTTGTATGCAAACTTTCCGCTTCAGCTGCACCGGAGTCAGCGAGCGGAGATGAAGAAATGCCACTAACTAATATGGAGAGAAATGTCTTGCACGTACAAACCCGGCCCGTTCAGAGAGGTGTCATTCACGCCCACCGCTTTTGTTGTCGTCTTGGAAGGAAGGGTTGTTTGCTCGTTGGCACACCAGAATTTGCTATATCAAATCTACGCGTAGTTTGTGTGTGCATTAGGGGTGTGCACAAGCCCGATATTGACCAAACGAGCCACGTGCGTGGCCATGACACAAGTCGAGCCCCACACGTGGAGTTGAAACCCTCATCAGCGTCACGATGTTTCAACCGAGTCCCCCTGATGAAATAGATGAAGCCTCTTTAACTGTTCTAATTTTCTGTCCAACAAATGCTAGAAGTACTGGTATATTAACGGGGAGGAACGTTGAGTTAGGAAACTTTTTCAACATTTACAGATGCATCGTGCAGGAGGAGAGAGAATGACTGGCTGGCCAGCTTTCAGCCCGAGCCGATGTTGTTGAGCCGAGCCTACCTCGAGCACACGCCCTAGTGTGTATTGTGCGGTGCGAGGAATCGCCACGCCTTTTGTGGTAGCCAGAAGTTGTGCACGCTCTGGTACGTACACAGCTCTTCATCAAACGCTGCCAAAGAGGCCAATTTATTTTTGTTTCTTTGCTACCGACGACTCGGGTCTGGACTCATGAATCGAGTCTCCTTGATCCGGGCTTTGACCGGACTCGGAACACGACTCAGGCTTGGCTTCCACACTTTCTGTCCAATTCCTCAAGCGAGGAAAATTGTCACAGCTGGAAGAGCGATTCGAATGATTGGGATCACTCGTTGAGGCAAAAAAAAATCTGATTACTAACAAGAGGTCTGGACTGTCAGTCAAACTTGCAAGCAAGACTATCGTTCTTATAGGAAATGCCAAGAAGACCAGAGTCCTAAGACACCGTGACAAGGCCAGTCAAATTTTGCTGACAATTACTGTACTAGGTGTAATGTGAAGTCTCACATAGGCAACGACCACATTTGCAGTAACTCTCGGTATAACAATAACTTTGTTGCGGACTAATTCCTTTGTGTGACTGACATTGTGTGAACATTGGGCGGGCTGGTACCTGGCGTTCATGATGTGGTTGAGCTTCTTCAGCAACCTTGCCTTTTCTGGCTATCTTGAAACCCAGAATTGTGTGAGAGCAAGTAAGGTAGCCACCCTGCCTTGCAATCTTGCCTAGCATGGCACTGGTATCGCCTGTCCTGCAGCTTAACTTTGTAGAAGACTTGAAGAGATATCCGGGCAGTGAAAAAGTCATGGCTATCTTGAGTTGTTGTGCCGATCGCAGCATTGATTGTAGGTGGATTTTGAGGTGCCGCCACTCACACGCTCCGTGCCGTCCGTGCGGTCCACGCTGTCCATGTGCTCCAACCGCTCCGGATCCTCTCCTGACCCACGCCCAGACCCGGCCAGGTGCCAACTTTGGGTCCTCCGGGTCCAATGGAGCGGCTGCCGAGCGAACAGACGTTCCATTTTAGTGCATAGGAATTTGTATTAACAATCGCGTGCGACCGGAAACCTGGTCCCACGTCATGGACTTCTTTGGGAGTTTGCAAACTTGCTTTGACAGAATATTTGTGAATTTTCCTTGGCACGAGGCATCCAAATAAGCTTAGCAAGTCATTCAAGCTGTTCTATAATTCAACGGCCCGCAAAGCAAAGTCTCCTATTTACAATAAGTCTCGTATTTACAATCCAGATGCTGCTGACCAAACCGCATTGTAAACGCGAGACCTCACTGTCGTTCTTATGACCCAACTCGAATGGATTCTTGACCCAATCTTGATCCGCCCGCAGTTCCTTAGCCCTTGATCCGTATGCAATAGTCTCAAGTTACCTTAGATCAGGGGTTCACTACATACCCGCAGAGGTGACTGTACGGTTGTACGCCCGTACACCTGCTCTGGGCACTAGATATGGAGGTTGGGAGAATGCTGCTTGAGTTTTTCCGGCCAATCGGTTCTTTGTGAGCTCGGAGGACTTCAAAGGTTCTTCTCCATTGTGAGCCAATCTGAAGAGAGAGATTAAAGTTTTAATTTTTTTTGGGGGGGGGGGGCGTCCTTGCCATGACAGAAAATTACTTGCACTCACCTGACTGCCACAGGTGATGCTGCTCGCCTTTCAGCACGTCCCAGACTTGTGACCGGAGGCTACTGGACATGACGTACATGCGCAGGTACGTGCGCACAATGCGAAAGGCACGAGCAGAGCAGTATTTGGCGGTACAAACTTGCGCGGTGGGCTCTTTTCCCCCTTTTTTTTGCACATTTTCATATTTCTTTCAATTTCGCACTCGTCACTGCTGACCCAGAGTGTCACGTTTCGAATCTATGAATGTGGTCGCGCCCTAAGAGAGGAGCTCAAAGGGGTGAGAAGCTCGCACAACGGCCGACTACGACACGCCTCTTATCCTTTTGATACGGCTGCGAGACTTTAAAGAAAGAAGCAAAGCCAGACAGCGGGCAAAAACGTGTCTCTGACATGAAATGAATACACACCGTACGTATGGAGTGGCTTGGGGATGGCCAGAGCTGGGGAGGATTGTGCAGCCGCTCTTATAAGGACACTTTGCTGCTCACGGGCTTGACAATGCGCTCCTGGCAACGGTGTTAGCAGTGCAGGGCAAAAGTCCTCAAAGGAAAGAAAGAGGAACTTTTAAGATTAGTAGCATTGGCCAGTAATTGGTCGACGAATCAATGCAGCAAGAACTGCTGGATTACATATGATAACTAACATATTGTTTTAAGCCCGGCTTAAGCTTCGGCTGAGGTTAAAGAACTAGGGGGCCAAAAGTTTCTGTATCAGTAATTTTTTGCATGTCTCTTTGTCTTAACGACATCGACACGGAACACTTTTGATCTAATTCTGACACATTTGTCCATTCTTCTTGCTTGACACATAAGGCAGGGGTCACATGCACCTACCACTACTACTACTACTACTTTCGGGACCGCTGATCAAACGTGTACTGCTGCAACAAGATCAACTTCATCAGCAAGGAGATGCCTCATACTTATACTGCAGTGAGTTCCTCTTCACAAATCAAAGAAATGTGTGTGAATTGAGTGAGTGAGAAGAGTGCGACTGATTCATTGAAGTAGCCAAGTGTTCCTCCCCTATCAGGCAACAATCGATGGGGCCATGATGACATGCGGACAATTCACCTTCTTGGTGTTCTTGCACCCATTGTCCAAGGTCGAGCATCTCTTTGAGGAGAACATCCACCATTGCTTGAATGGGTCCATGACCAGCAGAAACCTCGATTTTGTGTTTGGTCCTAGCGGAGACTGGAAGTGGCAGGACAATGGCCACGACCGGACTGGCATCATGCTTGACTACTGTTGCATGGGCACCAAGTCGTCCACTCAGCACCCAATCCAGAGGTTCCCCTTTCGGTAGCCTGATGAGGACCACGCCTGGGTACCCTGGGAAAGCTGTGATGGTCACGGCTACACAAGAGTGATTCATGCAGAACCCTCCGAAGAGGAAGAAGTAACCCTGAGCTCACTGAAGACAAATCCGCACCCCCAACAAAATGGGGGCTGAAACACCCCCCCCTAAGCATGTGTGGTCTTGCCGTCGCAGAGTGAAGAGTGGACAATCAGGTTTTCATTCATAGTGTGGATAGATAGGATCACGTGCGAGAGTCGTCATCATTTCAGGACCAATCTGTAAGAAGCTGCATCCTGTTTGATGCCATCCAAAGCTTCTGACCTCTGAAGCTTTGCCTGTGGACTTGAAAAAAAGCCCGATTAGTCATGACATGTAATCAAGATGTTGTCGCTGCACGTATTAGCAGACGAATGACTCATTCTACTGTCGATGTCATAGCACAAAGTCATCACTCGCCAGTCATCTCTTTTCTTCGAGCTTAACGAAGACTCCTGACCTCGACTGTACGTATACACTTATCCGTATACATGCATGCATCGATGGGCGTCCTACGGTTCAGCCCCGTAAATAAATGGGCGCATCCGGCGGGTCCGGGGGGGAGGAAACCAGTAAAACTTCCCAAGAAAATCCCCTTCCTGCCGCGATCTTCTCAAAATTATCCTTCTTCTTCCCCCAAGAAAGAGATCTCTTCTCAAGATAATTTCCCCTCTTTTTCCGCAGGAAATCGTGTCATCCGAGGCCGCCAACGGTTTTTTCCAGCCAAAGTGTTTCTTCGCTCGTCGGACAAGGTGAGCTCAGGTAAGTGTGAGCAGCGCTGGCCACACGATCATTGGATGATTCCGTCAATTCACGAGCTGAGGAAGAAGCTTCACCAAGATGATCAGCACGCAGCAAGGGCGTGCACAGCATAGGTCAGTGCAGTGCACTTGGCGTAGGTCACTCATACTCGTGTGAGTGAGCGCGAGTTACCTGTTTGTGCTTCATTGGTGTTGCGCTAAGTCAACATTGGCCAACACTGCTGTTCAGCTTCACCACGTACCTACCTACCGGGTGTCTGCCCAATCTTGACTGCACAGGTTCAGCAGGGGCCTCCGATAAGCCTTACATATATGCTATATCGTGAATATCGTTGCACTCCTGACAGCGAAATCAGCGCAGTCATGGCGGAGATGTTTCCCATGACTGTGGTATCGTACCGAGCCAGGACCTATTATTACCTGTAATTAGTCCAATTTGAAGTATGTGTCGTTAAGGGGCGCAATAAGTCTTGCTTATGTGATAAGTCATGCTCAAACTGTGGCATATTGCATAAACTGGGGTACCGAAAAGGGACTGTGCAGTGCATGGAGAAGAATCTCCACACCTGTAATAAGTCTTGTTCATGTCATAAGTCATGCACAAGCTCCCTCGGATTGCTGGGTGTAACAAGTTCGGTTTTCACCCAATTATTACATATAATATGCCAAAATTCATGGTGGAGGAGACTCACAAAGAGCGACAGCCAACCCCGGCATCGCCTGTGTCACACACAGCCTGTAGAGCTAAGCACTACTTTGACACCCCTGGAAGCCGGTGGGTCGGGCCTCAGTTAGTCCTGGGTCGGTCTGTCGGGTTTCGATTAGTCGTGGCTCGGTCTGTGGTATTTCGATGTCGGTTGACCCGGCCTCGGTCCGCCCGGCCTCGGTCGACCCGGCCTCGGTCCACACGGCCGGGCCTGGGTCGGTCCGTTCCGTTCGTATACTCCATTGAGGGTAGCCGAACTTGCCGGACACCCGGTACATGCGTCAAGACGACGTTCAAGTTTTTCGTTTGTGTCAATAATTGCGGTTCCCGCGATTTTCTTGCAACCCCTCAAGTGCGGTTTGCATCAGAGAAGAAGAGCATCTTCGTCTTTTGTTCGGATCAATGAGAGTTCAGTGCACTTGACGAACCGCAAAGGCAATCATGGGCACGCTCGAGCGCTACAGCTCTCAGATAACCCTTTAAATGCTTTTGATTGTCGAGCGGGTGGAAAATGATCTGAAGAGAATCGCGGCATCTGCATAACCAAACCGTCACACGAAATCCAGTCGTCGTATGCAGCAGCCACTTAAGCAATAACACACACAGGGGAGGAGGTTTTTTTCCGCCTGAGTTCACCAATTGAGAAGAATTTTGCAGTCGAAGAAATCACTTTAAAGGAGCCGCCTAGAAAAGATGTCCAAGGACAAGCCACAGGAGGAACCATTCATGATGTTGCTCGATGCTTTTTGTCACGCCGATAAATGGTTGAGTTTGCATTGCTTGCCCAGTCAAGCGTGCACTCTTAAGACTGTTAGGTAGCTTATCTTTTGCGGCAGAAGTGCCATCCAGTGCAGTGTGGCGTGCAGTGCAGCGCTGGACTGGTGCATGCAATCGTACAGTACTTCAGTACACAACGTTGTTATTGTTATGACCCAGAGGACCTTGCACGTACATACGTAAGTACAATGTTCTCTGAAATGCGTCGACGAGCTATTTTTAACCCCTCCTCCAAGTCTTATTATCAGCATGCGGTGCAGTAAAAAACACACACACATTCGATGCCCCCCTTCCCCAGGTACTGTGAAACTGGCAGATGAAATCCGCCACATAATGATCGTTAGTATCAATTTGAAATTAGGAGAGTGTAATTTTCCGTAATTATTCACGCGCGCCTAGCGAAGTCGAGAAATTCTTAACGTTACGTCCACGCTAATGACAGTCTGACGTCAGTGTTCCAGAACTCTCTGGCCATTCATCTGCTCGGTGCAGTGCACAGGGTTCGACACTGACCGCCCGTTAGATGGCGCAACCGTGGCCAGGAAGGTTTTTCCTTCGGCCGCTCAGGATGTCCATGTCAACGTGACCCAAGAGGGCTGCCCCCACCTATAACAGGTGCGTCAGCACCTTGCTAGAGTGGCTGAACGACAAGGTGCGCACGCGAAGAAGCAAAGTCGGAGCAGTAGTGTCATTTTTTAAAGAGGCATTATATTCTTTAGGCCACTATAAAGATAATATCACAGTTGCATACTAACGCATACATATAAATCTTAACGTTGGTCGGGTACATGCTCTAATAACTTTTACAGGGGTTGAGCTGTACTCGAAACTTTTTCGTAATAATGCTTTTCGTGGAAGACAAGCGTGATTTCTTGTTGTGTCGCCCGAGCCTCTCTCTGAGGAGATCAAGGTCGACGCCGGATTGTACAAGTGTAGAGATCGAAGTGTTGAAGATTTGGAAGACTTGAGATCACTTTGGAATTTAGAGGGGGGAGGCTGCGTTCAAAGAGGTTTCAGAACGGCCTCCAGACAGCCTCGGAAGATGATGAGGATCTTCTACGTCGCTCTTCCACCTCCTGCTTGACGAAGTTGATGGGCGACTCGAGGTCGCTCCTCGGGCTGATAGATTCTCGGCCGGAAGAGTAACCTCCGTCGGAGTGGAAGGACGCCGACGGCGGTGTTGACATTGCCACCGCTGAGTGCGGAGGCAACGCCGTAAGCGTGGCTGTACTCGACGACGGAACATTGACCGAGAGAGGCGATGCGAGGCTTTGCTGCGGCTGCTGCTGTTGCTCCAGAGATTTTAGTTTGAGTCCCAGGTGAGTCATGATGTGGGTACCGAGTCGGACGTCCACACCCGGGATGGAGGCGAGACACCGGCTCACCTCGTTGGCGCAGGCTGTGAATCCAGAGTGGTAGCGATCCATGTCGATGGTGGGGTTGGCTTGCAGCATGCGCTGCTTCTTCAGCTTCTCCAGGTGCTTGACAGTGAGCTCGAGGACGTCTGCTTTCTCCAACTTGGTGATGGACTCTCCGTCGGATTGCAGAGCAAAGACCATGAGATCTTTGAGCTCGTCCAAGCACTTGTTGATCCGCGCTCTCCTCTTACGCTCCAGCAGCGGCTTCATCACCTTCCGATACTGGTGCGTCCTCGACATGGGCATCTCTGAGAGGTCGTGGACGTCACTAGCCAGCGAGTAGTGGAGCTCCATCTTCGTCTTGTCAACGTTGAACACGCGTCACGATTGAAGATGTTGCAGTGCTCACGTGCTACGGGCGATTGATGGGCAATTTTGCGGGCGCGCGCCTTTTTATACCGGGCGCTGGCCGGGATGATGGCGAGAGAGCAGCACACTTCAACGGTCGACGACGGCTTCTTCAGGTGGCCGCTGACGGTCCTGCTGCTGCTGCTGCTGCTGCTCTTGGGGCTGCTGCTGCTCTTGGGGCTGCCGCTGGTGCTGGTGCTGCTGCTGGTGCTGCTGCTGGTGCTGCTCCTGCGCTCTCCCGTGCTAAGACTGCGACGAGAGCAGTTACGGGCGAAGGAGCAGAGCTCAAAAACCGTGGGAACGGAGCTCAAACACAAATCCCACAGTCGTTCGTTGAGCCACCTGCTTGCCTCTGGCAAGATCTCTAAGCTGTAATCAGCAGCAGCAGAGAAGTCAGCGGTGGCAAAAGGTGACTGCTGCCTGGGCATCAGGTCCGACGTGTGGCCAAACGGCAGTTAGCCTCTGTCGACCGAGTAATGCTAGACGACCCCACGGGGTCCGCGGGGTCCGCGGACTGCGACGGGGAGCGCGGTGTCGTCGCCGGTTCGAGGAGGGGGAGTCCGTGCGTATGTGGCAGGCACGCTGCTACTGGCTACTATATGTACCTAACGTACGTCCCGGAGGGCGCGCGGGGGCCAGCGCAGACAGAGAGAGATTAAGGCTACACGTACGCGATTGATGGGCAGTGGCAGCGGCGAGCATGATGGGCATGAAGGGCATGATGGGCATTCACACGAATGGGGCGCCGATGGGATTAGAGCTGGACGGACAGACTGGACGACAGTGGAAACGCAAACAATGTGCGTGCCAGAAAAAGGGGTGATCCTGGCCAGGACTCCAGGCAGCAAAGCAAACTGATAACATTTGGGACGCGTGCGTGTGTGACATTATCACGAAATCATTGTTTGAGCGTGGAAAATGAGTGTGCATTTTTCCGGCCTCACGTGCAATTTTGCTCTGTCCGTCCATGGAGGAGCAGTAAAATCCCTTAGACCTCCTCAGATCATCTCATCTCTCTCTCTCTCTCTTTCTAGTTTCCATGATCTCCCCATCTATCTTGTTGTGCGTGTGACAAAAATTGTTGGCCATCTTTTCTCAGAGATAGTTTCAGCTCTGTCCCATAAAGCTGTCTGCCAGGCTATGATACTGATAGCATCTTGGGGTTTTAGCTCTTTTCCTCCTCGCATTTGCGACAGAATTGTGCAGCAGAGAAACAAGTTGTTTCCATGAGTTCAGGCCTTTAACGGCGACCCGACGAGAGCCAGAATAATGAAGTGAGAGTGGAATATTTGACAGGACCCAGTTTGTCACTCTTGTGTCTCTGAAATTGGCTGGCTTGACCACGTCTCGACGGACGCCTCATGTTTGGCTTTATGCACCAGCGCCCGGAGCCTCGGAGCCCTGGACATGATTAGCTTCCTTTGTCAGACAAGAGTAGGAGAGATCTTGGGCGATCGTCGTCGTGTGCATTCACTGTACCAACTCGTGCACTCCCCAGCTTATGGACGTCGAATGAACGTCCCGAGTGGAGCATCCCAGATTAAGATCTTGGTCTCTCACGGTCAAGTCGTAAGTGGTAGCCAGTCGGGGCCCCTCAAGCTGGCCCTGGAGAGGTGAACTTCTGAATCGCTTGTAATTGAAGACCCCGAGATGACGCCAGCCAGATTGTTGTCAAAGTCCCATGTGGGATCCACCAAGGCGGTGGCAGCTTTTAGCAAAATGACACGGTGGCTTCCGAATTGGGAACCCTTTTCTTCTCCAGGATCTTTTTTCCTTCCCTTTTTTGAGGGGTTGGCTGGCAATTTTTGTCTGGACAAGATGCTTCACCCTTGTGCGTGGAGTGAATTGCCTTTCAACCTAGCAATTATGTCTGGAACTCCACCAGTCAGAAGGAGGAGAAGAGACTTGCTACTCGCACATCTTGGATCACCATTCTTCTCCTCTTCCCCACCCTGGATCTTGTCTGGTAGAGCAAAAGTCTTCTGGAGTTGGCGCAGTCGATTGGTGGGAAGTTGAAGACGAAGGAGGAGAAGCTTTGCTTGGTCATCATTATAATCATCTCTTTTTTTTTTCCTTCTCGACGCCGCGGCCGTTTTTCCTCGCTTCTGTTTTCCATTCAAACTTTTTCTCTGGAGGAGGCGTCATTGTTACCGCAGCTTTCATTTCAAGCCCCCATCTTGTGGGGGGAGAATGAATCTTTTGCTGGGTAGCAGAGGAAATAATTGGGTGAAGCACGATGGCCAAGCTAATCTCCGGCGATGCACGTTCAGGCCAGCCAGAGAATCCAATTGATTATCGCCGAGTCCCAAAGGCTTGGACACGTACGAACACTTTTTGTGCAGAGAAAGGGTCGTCGAGACAGATGTCAGGGTTTGGCCCGCAAAACCACTGTTGGCCGGTGGGTGCAACCGATTGAACCGTCGCCCCGTGGGATCCAGCGGGATCCTGAGGGGACAGAGAGCATCCGGGTCCGCCGGACTGGCCTCTGCACCCCCGAAGTCCGTGAGAACTTGACCCGGGGGGGCGGCCGAGCCAGCAGCAGCGACTGAAAATGATGAGCAGCCGATGTTTTGTTTTCACCTCCTGGAGGCAACGTGGGGTGTTGCTTAATTGTCTGGGAATGGGTGAGCGGAGCGGGGTGCTCAAAGTCGGGGAGGAGCCTCTGGGTGCCGCCTCCACTCACCCACCCAGGGCTGGCCTCGGTCCAGAGCAGTCGACACAAATGTGGGAGGAAGGAGGGGTCTTGTTTTCTTCACTTCTGGATGATTTTATGCGCGGAGTCGCCGGAGGAGAAGGCGTCTTTGCACGTCGGGCGGGGGAGGTCGGACTGCGTCAACAGCGCACCTCAGGCCGCAAGTTCAGCCCCACGTGCAGCGGCTCTTTCTGGGGTGCCCACGTGCGGAGTGAGATTGTTGGCCACTTCGGCGACATCGACACCAATGTGGGGCCTCATAGAAGAGGGGACACCACCGGCTCACCTCCTATAAGTGGGCTGCGGCCGCGCACAGGTAGCCCAGAGAAGAGCGCTGGTCATTTCAGTTGCCTTCTATGAATGGAAGACTAGCAAATAACTTTTTTCTTTCTTTCGTAAATCTCTAGTCGAACTTTATGAAGTGGATTTTTGGCAAAAACCTTCAGGTTTTACTTCAGTCACATGGATGAGCCGAAAAGGATGTGTTGGAATCTTGACGACGCTTTCTTGGCCGTGCTTTGCAGCGCCTCCACGAAGCCCAGCGTACGTGGATTGCATCAATGTTGCAGGTGCATTTTCCAAATTTTCCCCCAAGTCATATCTCATCGTGCCGCCCACTCTGGACCACGAGGAGTACAAAGCACGAGTACAAAGCCCACAACGCACTCACGTCCCAGGACAACTTTATGTGCGAGCAACGCAAGTTCTCACCTCCGAGCATCAAACCGACGGATTATTGCCACAATATTTGAAGAATGTTAAGAGTCGCATTCACTGCAAGGACAGACCTAAGAGCTTGATTCATTCGAGACTTGAAGGAAAGATGACGTCATTATGGGTTACGCAGAGGGAGCAACATTAGGAGAAAAGCCGTCTCTGCTACGACAATCCTGATAAATGAATCCAACGGAGAAAAACATCTCTTTGGAAAAAGTATTTTTCATTGCTTCTTTCAGTTCTGTTGAGAGCAATTCTGTTGTTACCTTTTACGTGTAGGCGCCACTTGAATGGAGGCCAGGTTCTTGCTCTTGCTCTTCTTGCTCGTGCTCGTGCTCGTGCTCGTGCTCGTGCTCGTGCTCTTGCTCTCGCTCTTGCTCTCGCTCTTGCTCTTGTTCCTGCTCTTGTTCCTGCTCTTGCTCTTGCTCTTGCTCTTCTTGCTCGCGCTCGGGCTCTTCTCGCTCGTGCTCGTGCTCGTGTTCTTCTTGCTCGTGCTTCTGCTTCACTCGTCTGACTAGGGAACATTAAGAACAAATTGCCCAACGAAATTGCAAGCTTATAATAGCGTGGCCGTACTTTGAAGGTCCTTCTTTCTCCACTGGTCTGAGGTGGGTGGCTGCAGTGAGGGCGAAAAGGTCACGTAATGGCCGTTTACGTGTCACACAAGTCTGAAAAGAAGAAAAGAACTCTGACAGTGGTACGATCTCTTTTTTTCTGCGCTGATGGAAATCCCCACATATTTGATATTTTAATCCGATAAAGCCGTTGAAGTCGAGCTAAGGCCAAATTGGGGGCTTAAGGGGAGCACCCGCCGAAGAGAGGGAGATGTCATCTAGTCGAGCACACGATTCCAACTGGAGAAAAGTTGTCGAGTGCTTGGCGATGAAATGATTGAACTAAGCTTGCCATGTCTTGGACTGCTGTGGCCACGCATGCCCTTGTGATGAGATCTCCTCCTGTTGTGGCACAACACTCACATATCTGGCATGCCTGAATTACAACGATTCTCAAAATTCTGTTATTGCCTCTTCTGAGTTGAAAGGCCCCACAAGCTGACTTCCTCCAGGGTGGTCTCTCTGAGTGGAAAAAAGCCTTTCTTCGATTGGACAAAAGAACAGATCCAAGAAGCCCCTTCTGAAGACGAAGCCTTAAGACCCACTTGCTCAAGTCAGAAAGTTGTCACGGCACAATTACCGTGCAGATTGTGTACGCACAACAGCGCTGAGTCCCGCACTTGTCCACAAGTCTGCCCGAGTGCCCCAGTCCTCAGACCCTCACCAGGCAACACGCATTGGGCGAGGTGGCTGCCGGAGAGGCCGCACGCACGCGAGACGACGTGATTCGGCAGTTTTCATTATGGGGGCTCGAATTCGCGCGTGCGTGGCCATTCTCGGAGACAACATTTAATGAAACGTCGGCGAGAGGGAGGCAGAGCAAGTGGCAGAGCAAGAGGCAGAGCAAGAGGTAGGGCAAGAGGCAGAGCAAGGGGCAGAGCGAGGGGCAGAGCAAGAGGCAGCATGTCTCTTATACCATATTACAAGGGCCTTTGTCGTGTAAGAGAAGAATAAATTGGGAGAGGTGAGTGAGCATATTTTCAGCTGGGGCTGGAGCATCTGCAAATTTGCCATGGAAAAACTGGGAGGAGGAGAGAAAAAAAAAGGCTTCTTGACTCCTCCACGCTAGATTTACATTCACGTAACCAAGTGAACAGACCAGAGCCCCCTCCAGTGGCCTCAAAGCGGCCTCTGGGCTGAGGCTGTTGGTGAGTCTACAACGGTGTGACGCGAAGTTCTGCCAGATCTGATCGGAGATGGTGCTTGTCGAAATCAGCTCACACGTCTCAACCCCTTCAGACATGTGTCAGTCGGACACCTTGGTCTCCAGTCTGACTCGCTGCCACTTCGATATGGCACAGAACGCGTACAGGTCGTTAGTGTCGTCCACGTACGACAAGTTGCTCTCTCGTTAATTTTCTGGGAATGGACGGAAGAGACCATGGAGAAATTGGGGTCAGCATAATGGGCTCATCTGCAAGATGACTTTCTCTGCGGTAAATCTTGCCCCCACAGCCTCGGGGGGCACTTTTAGACGTAAATTAGTTCAAAGGGAACCCGCAAAGCCATGTGTTATCTATCTCAGCCGAGGCAGCGAGCAGCATTAGTCGCAACTTTATTCACGACGCCCATTTTTTTTTCGTCTTGAGGCCATGAGTGTCTGTCTACCAGACAAGATGGAGAAGATTTCCCACCACTGCTCGTCCTCGTCTGGTGGAGCTGTTGCCTTCCTCTCAATTAACCAATTTGACCGTCAGTGTGAGCGAGGCCACACAGACGACCATTTTCTCAACTTGCTACTGCATCTTTGAGCAGAAAAACGTCCTCCTTTGAGTTTCGCCGCTCACGGCCAAGAAGCCGGTGTCCGCCATGTGCTCGGCGTGTGCTGGGAGCCACGATGACGACGAGAAAATGAGTGAGAAGAGTTCGAATCGCCATAAACCTGCGAACAACGATGCTGTTACAGCTTTATTCTGGACAGGGCAACAACATCATGGCAAGCTCATCGGCCATTTTATGCATGCTTACTCAGGGCTGCGCTGCTGCACTGCTGCACTGCACCAACCCACTAGAGATGGCTTTGAAAATGTATCGAGTGCAAAACGAGTCGGTCAGCAGTGCAAAAAGAGGGATTTTTTTTATTTCCACCGGCTGGCCGATTTATTTGGTCACCATCTACCTGGCAACGGCGAGATAAATCGAGATAAATCGTAATGGAATAAGAAAATGACTCGCTGCAAGTAGCTCATAACCCTTTTCTTTTAGCCCCAAAGCTAAGGCAAATCGAGCTGGATAAATACTCGAGACGAGCTCTAGTTGTGGAGATCCTCCTCGGGTTTCTCGTCGTTGGTGTTGTCATCGCTAGCGGCGGCGTCAAGAGAAATTAGTGGCTTGCGAGGCGTAAGGCAGTGACAGACACAAGACGGACGAACTGGCACCTACCTACTAATATTGCTGTAGGGCGCGTCCGTCCAGAAAACACTTGTCCTGCGCTCACAATCCAAGAAACCCCTCCTACCTCTCCAACCCGGCGGCGGCGGCGGCGGCGGCGGCGGCGGCGGCCAGAGAGAGATTTATCGCCGAGGAAAGGACTCAACCGCCGTCTTCTTACCCACTTTTTTTTAAAACTCGAACGTTCGGACTTTTCCGCCACCACCCAAACGGTTGCTCTTGCTCTGCAGCCGCGTGTTGACCTCGTTGCTTTATCGCTTTATGGGGAAATATCAACAAAGACGGAGCCGGACATGTGGAGCTGTCACGTGCACGAGGACGAGCGTGGAGCAGACGTTGGTCTCGTCAGAGAAGCCTCGCGCTTGGGGGACATGAACGGCAGCGTGCAGATAGCGCAGTTGCATAAATATTGCACCACATTGTGTAGTAGCTCACTTTATGCTACTCTTACCCCACTGGATCTTGGGATATCATCACTCTTCCCAGATTTCCAGCTGAATTCCCTTGATCAAGCACACGCACCCGGAGGAAATGAGCCCCGGACAAGACACGCACGTCGATCTGTAGTGCAGCTACCTCACCTACCTGGTCGAGGGCACTAATTTACGCGTAACCCATTCACCGAGCGTTGGATGACACAGGGACTTTTTGTGCTCCATTGGTGATACCAGCATCGTCTTTCATCGCATGTGGAGAAAAAAAGGGGGTAGCACACCCAAGGAGGCTCATCATGTATGGGCCAGCCAAAGGGTGGCTGCAGCTGACGACGCGGTTATGGCCAGAACAGAAGGCGTAGCAAATGAGAGTGTGACGAAGAGCGAAAGAAAAAAGCAGCAGATGAGAAGCGATGCGACGATGTAAAATTTGACCAGACAACGTCTCCTCCCGTGTTACGTCCGTGCACAACCGCGCCACGACCTGCGACTTCGCGAGAGCCGCCGGCCCCGTTCCGGAGCCCACCTGCGTCACTGCCGAGTTCCTGCCTGCGTCGTCCACAAAGCCTTTTGTTAATTTATGCGTGCCACGCGAGCCGAAGAAAAGTATGCGAATCGGTCGGGCACAAAAGCCAAAAAGGTGACCGAGGTGAGAGGCGTTAATCACGGCCGGGGCTCATGAAACAGAAATTCTTTTCTCACAGCCTGGAACTGCGCCCAGAATCGGGGGTGCTCATATTTTTCTTGCCCAGGTACATTTCGAGTCGATTGGCGAGGCACGTGTGTACTGGGGGGCGTGCGCGCGCGCGTGCGTGCATGCGTGCGTGCGTGCGTGCGTGCGCACACGCGAGCGCGCTCTCCGTGTGCCCTTTTGACTCGTGCTTGCCACGCGAGCTCATAAGCATAATATGCGGATAAAAACAAAGAACTCGCTCGACCGGACAATTTCATTACGAGTCGACCGGGCACAAGTGCAACAACGTCCTTCACCAAGTCAGTCAGATCCTCAAAGGGGAGCAACGTGCGCACTTGCGGACGGACGGGGATGCCACCGGACTCCGGGTGTGCGCGCGCGCGCGCGCGCGCTCGAACAATGCTCGTATATCTTGCCGAGCTTTGTTTCTCCCCCACCTCTACAAAGGATTGAACATACACGCACATTTATGGCACCTGAGGAATTCTTTGAAACAAATGATGGGCGCTCTCTGATCTCTTAGTAAATTTATAGTTAGTTGTTGAGTGCGTGCGTGCAGCATCACTGCATTGACGCCGAACTATAAAGTACACCGTGTAACAGGTCTTTGCACATGTGCCACTTCAGGGGTGATCTTATCTTGAAGAACTCTTAAATTCTCCTCCCAACTGGGCAAACTGTAACATATTTCTCTCTATATTAGATATATTCTCTATGCGTTTCGACCCTGGCCACGCACATAAATCAACCATTTCTTTAATTCATCACAGTAGTCAAACAATCCTCCATCTCCAACCGTAGAGAGCGAGAGGAAAAAATCTAACTGCTGAATTAATTTGTTGCCCCCGAGAAGCCCACAGACCTGTTGGAAGACTTTGACATGACTGGTGGAAGCTTTCATAGGTGCTCGTGTGAGCCATAACGAAGTCCATCCCCTCGGACGTGTACAAGCTGTGCACGGAGCGCACGCACGCGTTGCTCCAAGTCCTCGTCCGCTAACCTGTGGTCGTCTGATGTGCGTCACTCTTCACTGCTCAGCCGGAGGTCTCCTGTGCGGAGCAGAGCGTGGGAAAGGATCTCCAGAAATGCAGTTCGTTTTTTTTTCCTTCTTGGCCCTGCCCAAGATGCTTCTCCTCCTTCCAGAGCTCCCAACCGACCGAGAAGTCGGAGGCAACAACGGGGCAGGCGGCCGCGGGCAGGCACACGCGGGCGGGCAGACGCCACAGGTATTCATTAGGAGAGAGTACCTGAACGACGACCGTTTGCCAGGGAGAGACTTACAGGGTGGCTGCCAGCCCCGAGAGGCCGGTCCGGGCATCGCTGCGCCGGGAGTCCATGCTGAAGCACCCTGTGAAGACGTTTCAAAGAATGAAGGACCCCGGCAGTCGCGTGCTAAGAGGGGTAAAAAAAAAGAGACCATCAAGGTAAGAGGAGAAGAAGAAGAACGAGGAGGAGAAGAACGACGCTCGTTCTCTGTCTCACCTGTTCTATCTCTGACTTGGGGCGCACGTGTGTTGTTTCCCGAAATTTGAATCGAGGGTCGAGATCTGGCAGTGGGTAAAAAATGGGTAGATCGCGTGCCGCGGACACAAGAGAAGGCTTACGACAGCGTGGCCGCCGTCACTCGGTCGCTCCGCCATCGCTGCTGGAACATCAGAAGATCTCTTTGAGACAGAAGCAGCAATGGAGCATGAAACAAACGACTGCATGCAACCAGGTTTCATTTTTCAGAGGTGGAAGAACAAGTCTCCAAAGGAGTACTTATTAAGGAGACCGACCGGAGAATGTGGTCGGAAGAAGAATCGACCGCTCGAAGAAGACGCTGTTAATCTTCTTGGGGCTACTTATGAAGGTATCTTCACCTTCTTCAAGCACGTGGGTTGCCTCGTCCAATCGACGTGCCTATAAATTATCGCGCACGCACATCTAGAGCTATCGGAGCAAATGTAGCCTTTACATATACATAGCCCATACATATTGAAGGCTGTAGACTTTAAAAGTCTGCACACCTGGCCAATCCTGACCAGGTCCACTACGACTGAGGACGTTGGTGTCCACCGGCCACTGGCACCAGTCAGACACCTACCACCATTAGTACAGATTAGTCAGAATGTGCATTCTGCTCCCCATCCTGACTTGTCAGCTACTGTGCTGCAGAGGACGAGAGTTGCAGGCCGTGGCCACGTGGAAGGTCCCTTCCCTCGTGCCGTTCAAGGCCATGCCCGACTGTTGACTGACATTTCGTCAGATCGTCGAAGACCACTTGGGACCGAGGAGGTCTACAGAGTGAGGCGAAACCGCTCCTTCAGTGGGATTCAGCATCACCCTGTACTTGCGCCGTGTTCGGCTCCTCAGGATCACCGCTCGTCTTGTTGTGCGTGCAGGAGATCTGATCGTGGGATCTGCTGCAAAGTACTTTCTGTCCAGGTTTTGCCTCAGTCTTCTCTTCTATAAAAGTGTTGAGCCAGTGATGAAGGAGTCGTTGGAAGCCTTGCTGACGTTGTTCCAATGCGTACAAAAATGGCACAAAAGCTTTGCCGCCGGAAGGGTTTGGCCCTCATTTCTCCTCATCCAAATCAGGATTACAGGGATGAGATTGAAGAGGAAAACAATGGTGAAAGCGGACGCGTGGCAACGGGATCAAAATGCTCACAAAGGTCCCATTGCCGTTATAGCAGCACCGTTTTTCCGCCGCACCCCGTGCATTTCCCTCCCCTCTCCACTCATATTCAATGAGCACAAAATCATCATCCGGTGCATGATACAAAAGCGAGACAAAGCAGCGAAAATGAAAGAAAAAAAAAGGTCAGCACGAAAAATCCCTGAGCGAAATCGTCGCCAAATTGCGCTAATCTCTCTAAAAACCTCTGGGAAAACTCCGCAGGTGATTGATTTGGTCGCCTCCGAGACCGTCCTTGTTGACTCCGGTCCGTCGGCCCAGGTCTCCGAGGGTGGAAATACGTACGTTATACGTATATAATGGACAATTGGCGCCCTGGGTTAATTTACCTGGTGGCGATCGGTAATAGAGATTGACCAACATAATATTTATCAGCGCAGAATTTTCTTTTCTTCTCCGTACCCAACCACCTGCCCCATTTTCTCACAATTCAGCCCCAATGTTGACCGATGAGTCCGACGCTGAGTGTTTACTGAGAAGTTTGTCGAACGTTTCTCTACGTAAGTGGGTACACAGCAAGCTGGAGACACACACACTCCGTTGACGGTGATATATTTTGCTAGGACATGTTGAATAGCATATGGTTACTACAGTGGACTCCGCCGACAGAGACGGGTGTCACTGTAGGCGGAGTCGACCGGACTGCAGTGCACAGTCTGCAGCAAAAAGTGGCGCACGCATGTGCAGTTGCCGTCAGATGTTTTCGTACTGCTGGAGGGAGGAAGAAGCAAACTTCTTTTTAGCTGGTGCTTCTTTTTTCTAGCAAAGTTGCAACAGTTTGTAAAAGGGGGTTGAAGGCTGCACCCCACCCCTAACTTGGCATTGTCGATGGAGCCGCTGTTTATTAACTAGCCGTTGGAATCCTCTAAAGTTTGCTTTTTCCGCCACATCTGACGGCAACTGTAAGCTCTTCTAGCGTGTCGCTTAGCGTGTCGCTGAGGCCCCCTTTTGGGAAGCGCCATTTTGGCCTTCGGGGCCAGTTTTCTGGTCGTCATCATGTCCTGGAATCTCTCCACCAGACGCTGTTGAGGCCAGGATGTCCTGCTGCTTCTTCAGGCCGCCTCTGGAGGACCTCTTCGTCAGAGTCCTCGGGGGCAATTCCAGCTTAGGCTCTTCTTGGTCATCGTTGGCCTCAGTGAGGCCTACATGCATGGTCTTGGCCGTTTCACTGGCCGTGGTGTCCTGACTTGTTGCTTTTGGCTGCTGCTCTTCACGGTGGTGGTGATCGTCTGGGAAGGCATGTGCAGTGTGTGTCGCTGAAGTGTCGGGGTTGTCAGCTGACCGCTTCTTCACCTCCTTCGGCAACTCCTCCTCGGATTCTTCTTCTCGGACAGCGACTTCAGGCAACTCCTTGGCCTCCACGAAACCGGTGTCAGTGTCATCCTGGAGAGTGTCGTCACTGCTTGCGGCTTCCGCTTCCTCTAGCTCTTCACCCAAAGTGTTCGCATGTCCTCTTTGGCGTGATGCGCGGTCTTCACTGGTGGGAGCTGCTTCCATCGACGACCTTTTGTGCACAACGCCCTCGTCTGCCAAGTAATCTCCTCCCCCGACGGCGTCTTCATGGAGATCTTCAAGGGTGAGGACAGACTGCTCGTGCTCCTGACCGGCATATTTAAATGAGTCCGGTTCGTCCTCCTCCTCCGCCTCCTCCTCCTCTGTCCCGGAGTTCAAGCAGGGTCCCAAAGTGGCCAGGCCGCAGTAGATGGCAGTCACTGGGCAGACGGCAGAGCACTTGGATGGCGCAAGGACAGCGCAAAGCCCACAACCGAGGGACAGACCAGGACAAAGGCGAGAGGTGGCTGCACAAGTCACACGAGCCTGAGGAGGATGGTGGAAATGGCATTACAAAGCACCCCATACATGCTGCACATGGAGATTGTGCAAGTCATGTGGAAATGATCGCTTTTCTCTGGACATTACCTGGGCGTCCGGCACTGCTTGGCAGGGGAAAACCCACTGGCACAATTGGCGATTCCCGGTCTGTTGACCAAGTCTGAAGGCAGCCACCAATTGTCGGACATTGGGAAATGCGTCCTGACGTCGCTCGTCCACATCAGCCAACAGCCTTGTCAGCATGCTAAACAGAAGATGTGTACATGAGCGCGAGGATTCTCTGGTCAATTTGGCACAGACACCTAACTTACTCGGTCGTGGCCCACAGAGCAGTTCCTTGGCCTCCAGAATCACTCTGTCTGGTTGCCACGGCGCAGACGCCGTTGAGCAGGCAGTTGCCATTCCTCTGTGAGTCCTTCTCCACCTCGAGGCTCTTCTCGGCCATGATGAGGGCCTGCAGCCTTCGCTGCCTACGCATCAGAGATGCCTCGGCAGGAAACAAAGGCTCCCCGGGGTCCTGCAGTGAGGTCACAGTCCACTCAGTGACTCATTCAGCACATGCGTGCTCAGCCAAGTGTTGTTGTACCTACCATTCTGGCCAGCGGATAGAGGTAGTGGTGGGACTCATAAGGGTTGTAACCGCCGGCAGATTTCCTCTCCTCCTGATGTCTTCGGTAGTAGGGCAACGGAGACTCGAAGGCTTTGGTGCTGCCGGTCTCATAACCCCTGGGTAGCTGCAAAAGCGATCCCCGACAGCAGCTCAAGATGCCACAGATGAGCAGCAACAGCTTCATGATGTGTGATGTGTTCACTCGTGGCCAATTTCTGCCCAAATGGCAGTTTTGCAGTCTGCAGGTAGAGGTAATGTTGACCACTCCTGACCCAATCATCTGATTGGCTCTCTATCCTGGCTGGCACTGCCGGCGCACCTTAACAGTACTTTCGCCAAAAATAGAGGTGTTATTTTCATGGGGAAAAATCTATTTTTGCATGTCATGTCTGGGGAGCTCTTGAATGCATCAACACAACATTGCGCACTTACAGCTTGAGTCATGCTCATCTGGTCCCCTACATAAGTACGCACAATTGCAAAAAGGAACCGTTAGAAAAAGAGCTAAAAGTTTGCCTTAAAGTTTGCTTTTTTTCCTCGAGTCGTACGAAGTCTGACGTCAACTGTACGAGCGAACAGCGGCGACAAAATGAGGATCCGATTGACTTCGACCTTGGAGCCTGCAGGCTCAACGTCGTCGAGAACAACATGGCCAAGGAGCAGAGAGTCTCTCATGTGGGTGACGACGTCGATCATGGAAATGGCCCCGTTTGCCTCAAAACTGCGGAGGAGGTTGACATTGATCATCTCGGTACGGTCGAACTGGTTCCTGTGCTGGCTGCACAACATTTGAATACTCATGCGTAGTTTACAGGATTGTGATACGTTTACAGGAATTTAGAACACACTGAGAATAGGATTCTGGTATCTAGCTTTAGCCCTCCACTGTATAGTCTACGGTAGAACATAGCGTACAGACGAGGCCAGGAGGAGTCCGCTTGTTCTCTGCCGATAATACTCGGTGGGGCCACAAAAGCCATGCCATCCATAACATAGGAGGACAGTTCAAGTACTTATTAGCACCCTAATAACAGTGCCTATACTGAGGCAACGAGGCTTTTTTTCTAGAATTTATTCCAACAGCCGTGTGCAAACTGCCAACCTCGACTGCACCCACTACAGTGTGCACAGTGCATAATTCATGTCTGCTCTGCGCAAAAAAGTCTGTTGGCATAAGGACATAACCGTTTGTTCCAGGTTAGGCTTATAATAATGCATATGACATCTCCGCACTTTTGGTGCCGCTTAGCGAGGATGACTCAGTATGGTCATTTAATCGCAAATGGCCACAGTACTTTAAGCGCTTGCACAACCGGTCCACACGAACCGAGCTGTTGGAAGCCATGGGTGAAGTAAGCAGACTTTATTCAACCCTTGCACCGTCCCCTTTACTCACGGCAATGGCACTGACTGGGGTGTGAGCGTCATTCGCTTTTGTCCTCGCGCGCGTGTGCAGACCTTTGACCTCGACTGCAGAGTAAATACAGCCCAACAATGGAACAAACTGACTGGCAAGATTATTGTTCTTTGGGAATGAGACGTTGGCGCATCCGTGGAAGATGGTCCTTGGTGGCTCATGTCACGGTGCGCCTGCCCTTCAGTGCTGCATGACTGACTGGGGGCCGCTCAATGACCACATGTTCACGGCTAAACCGCATTTGAGCTCCTACACTGTGCTGGAGTCGAAAGTCTGCGCGCTGACTGCACTTGCGCTGTCGTTCGACTTCTCGACCACGACACTTTCTTGTGCCCGTGTGATGAGCCCAAAATATCCTGGCAAATTGTCCAACGCAGCGACCGCAGCCGCAACGATAATGATTTCTTTCTTTCAAATGAGCGCGGGCTGAGTCTGAGGCGACGAAGCGAGAAAATGGGACAGACAGACTGTGGCATGGTGTTTACCCAATTTTCGCCCTGTCCCCGCTCGCCCCTTTCGTGTCCCCCGCGCCGACCGGCGGGCGGGTGCCGACCGGGGTCAAGTCCTACCCCCTCCGGGTGTGTGTCTGTGCCCAACAATAAATAACAATTTCTCTGTCTTCCGTTCTTGTCAAATTGCCGCCGCCGCCGCGATCACTCGCGCGACGCTAATTGCTGCTCTCTGTGAGCGCGCGATTATTTTTGACAATCCTCATTGTTTTCCCGCCTTGTTTATGCCGCTTTTTCTGTCTCTGCGTCCTTGCTACGTGATATTTTTGAGGGCTCGTCTGTCCCCATTTTCAGTGCTCAGTCATGAACACCCATTGTGCAGATCTTCCTGGAAAGAGCTGGGCTGCCCAGACATGTGATCCTGCCTGCCTGCCCGCCTGCCTGTCCGGCCCCAAGAAGCTCCGTCACCACTGGCTGTGTCTCAGCTCTTTCATAAGCCACAAGGACTCGGTGGTGTGGCTAAATAACACTCTGGCTAAATATTTCCTCCCTCAAATCATCTCTTTCCCGTGAGAATCGTGAGCAGGTGTTGCTCGCTGCGGCGGCGGCCGCGGCCGCGGCGGTGACGACGACGACGACGGGAAAAATCGCCGTGTTTGTCTTAAAAAGCCGTTGGAATCTCTCTCGTTGTGATTGCTGAAGGATGAAGGCAATCTCGCTCGGGCTCTTGCGCGTCCTCAGCCTCGACAGCCTCGGCTTGTTTTTCTTCGGGGAATATGAACGTATCAACTGAAATGAGAACGCTTCTGCCCTAATGGGTCTGGAAACTGGTTCAGTAACGTCGTGTCAGCTCTTATTGAGATGAGTCCGGGCAAAAATGGAGGAAACACTTTTTGCTTCAGGATATCATAAACAATCTGCGACGATGACGCACTATAATAGAAGGAGGAAATGGGTCCTTAGAGGCAGATTGAATGAGAAAGAGGAGAAGAAAAAGTTTACGCTTTGCAGTTTCAGACGCAGCTGTCTGTCTTTCCCAGGATTTACAATCTGTGCGTGTGCCTCTGCCTGCGTATGCTGCACTGTATGACTACTGCGAGTTGACGCACGACCAACGCCACCCTGTTGCGGTCTCGCTTGTCCAATGGCCCGGACCGTTTTTGTCGGTTTGTTTGTTTGCCCACAGATGACTTCGCACGTTGCTCCCGATCTCACAGTGATCTTTTGTATCGAACCACTGCAAGTCTGGTCCGAACTTTGGCAAGCGGGCAAGCAAACATTGGCAGATATTCAGGCACCATCTGAATATTTGGTGGCTTTCAAAGCTCACGTTGACTCGTTAGTCGTAGGTTTGATTTAGACAGAACTCTCAATTGAGTCGAGTTCGATTTAGACAGAACTCTCAATTGAGTCGAGTTCGATTTAGACAGAACTCTCAATTGAGTCGAGTTCGATTTAGACAAAACTCTCAATTGAGTCGAGCTCGATTTAGACAAAACTCTCAATTGAGTCAAGTTTGAGTTAGACGAAGTTCTCAGCTTTTTTAGTCGAGCTCGATTTAGACAAAACTCTCGATTGAGTCAAGTTTTCTCCGCTTACCAACTTTTTACTCTGTCAAGTTCAGCAACTCTTGGTTCAGTCAAATCTATTGTCACCCACAAGAAACGGTAAAATCAAGTAAGCATCAGAGCTTTTTTGCCACACCAGAAGCCAATCAAACCATAAGAAGCTTGTAGAAATAGCATCAAGGCAGAACAAAATGAAAATGGGAAAATGAAGCCGCCATCCAAGAAGTCTCGGTAGTCCAAGATTCCATTGGTTGATAAGGCCCAAATCATTGAAAACGGAAAGTGAGGAACAAGGTAGAATCACAGTTGAGCAGTTTTGGAATCAAACTGTTGTTTCCTTGTTGTACGAAATTGTGATGCGTCTGACTGAGGTGCTCATCTAATCCCTCATTTATGGAATTTGAGTCACCCTCTGATTTAGTCAAGTTTTTGCTGTTGGCTACCGACTCGACCAGAACTGTACATTCCTCAAAGACCACGTACGCCATGAATGTCTGGTCCATGGACTTACAAACGTGGACAAGAAACTAGGCAAGCCTAATCTCTCTCGCACTATTGTCCTCGATGTTGAAACGTCACCAAACTTCACCGTATAAAAAGAGTGACAATGACGTGTGGTGTCAATTTTCTTATCAGTCTCTGTTTTGTTGTATCAGATCGGGCAGTTGCTGCTGCCGCTGACACGATGACTTTGGCCGTGACCACCTTCCTGCGGTTGTTCTCTCGTCCTCATGACTTGGACGTCATTTGAATCAGAGCAAAACCTGACTTGTCACTCGGATGTAAAGCTGGACAGAGGTCTATTGATTTTAAATTTGCCCACTTCTTCTCACGTCCACTGAGCCAACGTGTTGAAGCCACCAACGTTTCCACTTTATTACTTGGTTAGAAAAATAACGTTGTGATACTTTGGATGTGTTTCACTAGCTTATCTCACGTTGTCGAAACAATGACGACGTGAAAGGTTTTTTTTTATCGAGTGACGACATCTTAGCTCAGGTTCTCACTCAATTAATAGCTTCCACCAGCAATTTTGTTACCTGGCCCGCGTGCGAAGTCCCTTTTTTTTACATATTCAGCTCAGAATGAGCTCTCAAGCATGACCACTTTTCGTCGGCAGCAACAAAGTGTGCCAACGACATCTTGCGCGATTGTCTTTTTTTCTCTCCGCCATTGCTTTGCTCAGCTTGTGCGGACACACGCGAGCGAGCACTCACACACACATGCGATTCAGAAGCGCAACACATATGATCGTGGGAATCGGAGGCAGGTGCAAACCCTTCCCGGGAAGAAAAGAGGCCTCTCAACCACTAACTAAACTGCTGCAGTAGTTAGTATGGCATACATTAAGCGGCGTGATAAGAAGACAGACGTGCCTCGAGACAGGGTGCATCAGTATGCGGGACAGGCCTAGCTGGGGGCCATCGCTGACGTGGACTTCTGCTGCTGACACACCCCGTAGACGACGGCGGCGGCATTCCTCTTCCACTGTTCTTACGCAGCTATCATGTTGCCATCCCCCCCTCCCGAGTTGATGGGCCTTCTCAGCAGCATTCAAAATGCATCAGCTCGTGACAAAGAAGGCCCATTCAAGGCCTACGGAACGTGATTGTCAGGCTGTAATTGCTTGTAAAAAAAAAGTTACCAGCGTGACTGGTCAACAACACGTAATGACAACCTCTGTTGCTTTTTGGCAACGCTGCTGGCTGCAACGAGCGAGATTGAATTTATGGCACAAAGAAAAGGAAAATTAACTCTTCTCTTTCAGAGAGTGGTCAAATTGTGATGTGTACGTAGAGGCTCTTCTTTGTGAGAAGTGACGCAACGCTACAACAGTCCATGGGCATTGTCAATTCTGGCCCCACCGCATTCCTCGGGCTCAAGATTGCAGTTCCACGAGCAGGAGATTGCAATTCTTGGGTGGACGCTAAATCACTTACCTCTCAAGCTAAATGAAAGATGTGTTGCGAAGTGGGCACCATTGTCGCAACTGGTAGTCCAGTGTGTTGTACTGTAACGAATGCCGATGCTGCTGATGCCTCTTTTTCTCCGTAAGAACATGATTCATGGTCATTGGTGTGGAATTCATGCTGCGACAGTGCCGCAGAGATGGCCAGATTAAGAGCGCCACGACGCGGAAATGGGACCTGGTCAAGTTGCAACAGGTAGGCCCAAGCCCTCGTCAACACAACACCAATCTTCACGAAGAAGCAACAACTCCGTCTGTGTGTGTGTGCGTGCGTCTGTCACACACTACTACATGTACACCATCACTGATTACCAAATTGTTACTACACACAAAGTTGTTCCTATAGACGCCGTTACTATAATATACCCAGTCGCTACTATAATATACCCAGTCGCTACTATAATATACCCAGTCGCTACTATAATATACCCAGTCGCTACTATAATATACCCAGTCGCTACTAT
>JAAUXU010173799.1_pt1 | contig 40874 bp, 38 predicted proteins | sample 7278151 | NCBI WGS metagenome assembly JAAUXU01 (sample SAMN14350113, study PRJNA611818) | marine sediment metagenome | isolation source: surface marine sediment (1.8m) | place: French Polynesia: Moorea | collected 2018-08
AGAGTATAAAGGAAGCGCGTTCTTCTTCCCTCTTTTCTATGGGACTGTCCCGTCGATTCGTCGCGACGGCAAAGGGGAGCATACTCTCTATTGACGTCAGTTGGGAAATCTCGATGTGGATGGCCACTGTCACTACTACTGAGTGTGATCAGGTCCAAGGACGATCGGAACGGCCCAGATCTGGACTGCCTTCTCTCACTACTGCTGAGTCTGATCAGGTCCTCCTCACGCTACTGCCGAGGACGCTGGATCTGGACTGCCTTCTCTCACTACTTCTGAGTGTGATCAGGTCCGAGGACGATCAGAACGGCCAAGGAGCACGGAGCAAGGCGGCGAGGCGAGATCGTAGGCACTGAGGAGAGATCATAACAGGCACTAGAAATCAGTGCCAATGACTTGATGACACTTACCAGCAGCGAATGGACAAGATTTCCCGACTGTCGTCGATGAGTTCTGTTGACATGTCAAGTGGTCACCCTGTCATGCCTGACGCAATTACTTACGGCAAGGACTGTATACAGAGCTCATGCTCATTAGCTTGTTACTTTTTATTCAGCGAACAGGTTCGAGAACAAAAATTCGACATTCGAGGGGTAAAACCGCTGCCAGATTCACAAATATATCCAAAATGGAAGTACACGCGCCATTCTATGAACCTTTCACTATCAGTGGATCATCAGTAGTGCAATACTGTCCACCCCACAAGGTGTGCTTTCAGAATCCGTTCAACTTCAAGTGTATCTTTGTATCCTGCTGGAATGAGAACGTCATGGCCGGGGTTGTATCCAGCCAGGAGGGCACCCCACATGCCAAAGGTGCCATAAGTTAGGATGGTGTGGTTGCAGGCTGCCATGGTGGCCAAGTCATTGCCAGAGTCTTCATTCCCATCATCCCACCTACCTCTCTTTTTGACTTGTCCGGTCCCAAAGGAAAAGCACTCACCTTGAGAGCACACCCCTGAAGAGTTAGAGAAGTTCTCCCCAACCCATGTGATGCTGTCACTCAGAAAGACAAACAAAGGCATCTGCAAGTGGAACATGTACTTCAAAGCCGTGGTTCTCAACAGGATGTCCCACACTATTCTCACATGATGCTTCTCTTTGAACCAGGTGACTGCCTTGTGGATGTATGTGCTGTTAACTGGCTTCAGCTTGTAGAGCTTATACAAGTGGACTGCATAGTCAGTCGTGCGTGTGTGAACACTCACAATGTTCCATTCCCCAAACAAAAAATAAATAAATGAGGAAGTACAGGGTGGAGGGAGGAGAGGGGGCAATGTTATTTTCCATCTTAAATATGAGTTACAATGCTCTCGCTCCACTCTATTGTAGTACAACCATTGGAGAGCAATGCGGGGACTCACATTCTGTGCTGTTCTTCTTGTGTTCCTTGACAATTCCATGGAGCCTCTCCTGCGCAGTGTGGATGAATTGTTCCTTCAGTGTGAAGATTTGCTGTAAGTCCCCATAATGCTTGATGAAGGAAGGCATATCATTTGGGTATGAACCCACATCAATTGCATGTCCAAACCACAAGGAAGGATCTTTGTTGAAGATTGTGAAGTTGTACCATCCTGAGCTTTTGCTGCAACAAAAACTTGCTTACAAGCGCAAAACCTCAGTGCTTTGAACAATTTTGGTCTTTTATTTGATGAAATTTTCTCACAACAGTAAAAAAATGTGGACTATCCAAATTACAAGTATCAAAGTACTAGTACAATCCAAATTACAAGTATCCAAGTAAACAAGCCAAATTGGAAAAACATGTCAGGAGTTCATTCTCCTGGGTGGTCATTTTGAGTTGGTTCACTCAGTTTTGGGCATCAACAGTACTCAAGAGCTTCTGCAGGTGCTCTGAGCTCAGCTGCTGCTGACAAACCAATTCATCACAATGAACCCCTGAAAATAATAATTTCTTCGATGAATAATATGTGAAGTTACTGTCTGAGGTGAATTTCATTGGCTCTCCAGTGAGCTTTACACCCTTTGTTTATGAGGAAAAAGTAAGACAAATTTTTCACGCGAGGAGAGCTAAACATCACATGTTTTTTCATCTGTAATGTATCGTATCTTAAGTTCACTCTCGATCTGACTTTCTCTGAGTTCGTGTCTTTTCCTACCTTACGAGTCAGCCGCACCCTCGGTACATTACACATCCAATATACAATTTTTTTAACTTTTTTCAGTCCATTCGCAGGACACTCATTCCCTGAGAAATCAGACGCAGAATGTTACTTTGGTCATATACCGCCAGTGCTCCCCATAGTAAAAATCAGTGCATGCACGAGATTTGTGAACGTGGCTGGAAGCTGCTTAATATTACCAAAACCAAGTGGCACAACAATGAAAAGAAGCGTTGCTAACACAATTTGAGCTTCTTAAATGCTAATGAGAGCAACCACGAAGACAAGAAGATTACAGGAGCTGAAAATTCTGTCCCCAAGCTTGCTTTTTTAAGAGGATTCCACTTTGTGACAACTAAACTGACCACTAGGAGACCTGTGCGGATACAGTCTTTGCCTTATCATACTTGTATATCGTCATCCACTTATATTTCAGGTAGGGCCTTCGCAGGTAACTTTCCGTTGTGTGAAAGACTGTTAAGTCGGACTGGCTGAAGTTAAAGTAATACTGGAGCAGCATTGCTTGCTCTTTCCGCAGCAGCACAGTCACACCCAGCCTCTTGTGGAGGGCATAGAGGGTGGCCAGGGAAGACATCTACAAGGAAGGGGTGGGAATGTCAACTGCTCACTGCTGCATGCACTATGAACTCCTACCTGATTTCCAAGCCTGCCCCTTCCAAAGCTGGCCACAACACTTGGCTCAGTAGGGGCCAATCTCTAGAAGGGTAATAAAAGAGCCAAAAACTTTTTGGCAACACCTGTTTGAGAAGCCTATGTTACTCACAGGGAAAAAAATCTGATTGCGGCCCATGTGAAAACCCAATCCGAATAGGATGGCACCAAGGACTACCCACAACAACACTGAGGATGTATGGAGTCCCTTGTTTAGTCTGATTGGAAACATCACCTCCTCCTTCACCCTGGTCAACACCAAGAATGTTGTTGCTCCGTCGTCTATGCACTGGGAAGATTTATGTTTCAAACCTCACAATGCTAAGAGTTGGGGGGGGGGGGCTGCAAAGTCAGACTTCCTCTCACTCACTCAATATCTCGCCTTCCCCATACAATTCATACAGGTGTTGTTGCTGCTTGCATGTTGCACACACAAGGGACATAATCATCGTAACTCCTGTCACCCGTGAGTACAGACCTAGGAAACATAAACGCGTATACTAGTAGAATGAGGCAGCAACCATAATGTGAAGGAGGAACATTTCAGTTAAGCCATTCCCGTACAAAAAGAAGCAGTCCTCTGACTATTGATGTACTGTAGTGTGAACCCACGGCTACAGGGTGCTCAAGAATTAGATTCCTATCAGCACCTGCTACCTCAAGTGCTTCTGGATTGCTGATGTACTGCAGCTTCAGGAACAACTCGAGCAGCCAGAAGAGGCCGCACACTTTGCTCATGTGAACCTCCTGAAGAACATCTGATCTCATCTTCTTATCTTGGAACTTCTCCCAACTGTAGCCATCAACGTTATTTGATGCATATCTGACTTGTTTTCCTTCAACTGAATCAGCCTCCCAACAACCCTCAAACCAGGACTTCTTTGGTCTGGCAAAACAGTGTTCAAGACCTGAGGCTGCTGTCGAGGCCAAAAGAGGTCACTTCGAAACAGTTGTTCAAAAACTGACGCTTTGCAGCAGAACAAGTTTGGCAACAAGTTCATCATTACTAAACACTGCCATGCGATAGCACAATATTGGGACCACACTGTAGCTGAAGTTGGGAGAGAGCATCATCCTTATTCAATGTTGCTGAACCCTCATGAATGCTATGTCACCGGTCGTGACATTGGTTATGGCATAACTGACCGTTTTCGAGAGGTGCAGAAATTGCATCTCTGGGTGGCTGAGCGACCCAATAGATGGGAAATTCCCAGTACACAACATGCCAAAACTACCTTCATTATTTCATTTACGCATCAAGAGTTATTCTTGTGATGTCCCCAAAGCGTTGGCAAATCAGCAGCCGCCAAATTTTGTACCATTTGTATGCTGGTGAGGCTACTAAAAAGACCAACCGTGGAGTCGAGATCCAGAGTAATGGATCTCGTGATCCACTACTACTGTCGAGAGTAGTGAAACAGCTTTTATTTTGTCATGAGGCAAGAAATTGTTGAATTCCAAATATCCCTATATACATATATAAAAGAACCGTCTCTTATGTACGTGTGTCTGTGTCCGTGTCTGGGTGTGTGGGTGTGGGTGTGTCCGCGGTTGGTTTCGAGTTTTGAGCGCGGCCGATTTTGTCATTTTGACGGTGCTTTTTGTTCGCGCGCGGCCGATTCTCGCACTTTTGTGCGAAACGACCGACTGCTGTCCAGATGCGCGTTTTGAGCGCGAAGCGCAGGTTAGGTTAGGTCAGGTTGGGATTTGGTGGCTGAGTTTCATCACTTTATATTTTTGCTATTATTCCTACCCAACGAAGTGGGTAACTCGCGCGAAGCGCTAGTTGAATATAAAAGTTCAATGGAAAAAGTTCGGCTAATTTTGGGTGTTCGGTTCTGCAAAGGCCTGGTTCGGCCGGCCACTAATCCGAAGGCAGGTTTCTTGAACACATAGTTAGTTACCACCCAGTTGCCAAATAAGCAGTCGCAAGTAAATATTGTTTTAGGAACCCAGGAACCTATCATCAGAAGATCACATCCTCATAATCATGACGTACTGTAGATGCCAGACTTTTCGTTCTGCAAGACACTCTATATGATGATATATTGGCGAGTTTCTTCAGCAATACTTAGTAGGGACTGCATTTCTGTGTGGTCATCATCTGCTCAAGAAATCCGTCTGAGGATTCAAGTCGCAAAGACCATTTGCATCACGTCTGGTCGAGTAGGCAAACAGGCCTCCTACACGTATTGGTGACTTAGTGGAATGGAAGGAATGGGACGAGAGAGTCCAACTCACTCTTGGCGCAGGCCTACACGTGTGTGTTCGTGGGCCACTCTTGCAAAAACGCCCCGTTTTCTCACCACGTGGGTCGCTTTGGAATTTGCGTGACCAGTTACGTTGTCTGGCGTGATGCATCTCCTTGTCCAGGCCAACCTCACCCATTTTGAGGTGTTTATGCCAGGAGCACCTTGGGCGCTGTTTGATTTGGGCGCTTATTATAGAAACGGCGCCGATTGAGCTGAAATTATTATTTATTGATGGTGCTTTTTGACTAGAATGCCAGCACCTTTCGTCTGAAATCATGTGGCTATGCTGACCAGGACCCCAAAGAAGTTTGTTTTTCGCCACACGCCGTTCAACGAACTTCGCCCATGAATTGGCAAAATGGCAAAAAAAAATCCTTTCAAATGTTGTCTGTTCATCCCTGCAGACTTATTTCTCAGAAGATCCATCCAGACAACTTGCACTCTTATTTTATGTGTTGTTCTCTACCAACTACCTTTGTCAAACACTTTGTGGAGCACAAAATTCACTTTCAGGCAGTGTCTGTCAACTTCACATCTGTTGTTTCATTGTGATTCTCAATAAGGTGTCATTCCACACGTTGCAATTATTTCCTCCACAATACAATAGCTTCTGCACAAGTCACCTAATCCCAGTCAAAACTCTATGACAACAATGACCATATATTATTCGGACAATGAGGCGCACCTCAAATCTTCTAAAAAGAAATGAGCAGTGCGCCTTTTAATCCGGTGTGCCTTATGCATGAAAAGAGGATAAGAAAGAAAATGTATGTGTGTTTCAAATGAACAACAATGAGATTTGTTTTGATGGAGTTCAATACAGTTTTATTTTGCTTCATGCTTTGCTTGGGTGCGCCCTACAATCCTTATAATGTATGTATAAGGGGTGCCTTATACATGAAAACTAGCGCTTTCGTGCTACCCATTTCGTTGGGTAGAACGGACGAAGAACAAAAAACCTGTGTGTGCATGTGTGTTCAGAAAGTTCTTTTGGGACTTACCTAATGATCTGACACCAACACAGAGGGTTAGTGAAAGATATACTTTATTCTTCTGGTGAAGAGAATGCACACAAATTATCCTTCTAGGATTAGAACCGTTAGACCAATCGAGGTGTACCTGACCAATCTGCACTGAGTAGGAGCGGATTCCTCCAACTCAACCAAAAAATGCAGGAAGAAGAATATCGAGATAGAAGGAGCTTGGTCAGCTTTTACTATGATGAGTAAGGTAGGAGCAGTTTCCTAGGAGAAAGAGGTGAGAATCCTCATGTTTGCCACTCCTTTTGGTGCAGCTGTAGGACACTATTTTATGACCCTCCCATACGAATAACCAACCCATGAACTTGGCGGAACAAAAATTGCGGCAAAGCTGAATTACACCTTCAGAAGCGTAAAACTTTCGCTAATCGCTGCAGTTCATGCTCTAGATCACAGAACAAAAAGCAGAATTGAAATATCTTTTGTATCGCAAAAGTTATGACTGTTTTTGTGGTTATAACTGCTGTCCTGGTACGTACTCCAGCGCTGCGGTGGACAGAGTAGAGTACATTGGACGCTGAAGTGGAGTACATTGAAACCAGTCGCTGGACGCACATACGTCCGCGGCTGGTTTCTGCCATCTCAGGGGGCAGGGCTTGGGACTGGGGCAGGGGCACTTGTCCCATCCAGCGAAGCGGGTGCAATGTGTTAGCATAACATATTTTAATACATATCTAATATATAAAGCGCTAGGACTTTATGCAGTCTGTCTGTCTGTGTTTCTGTGTGTCTGTCTGCATAAGCCAAGTCAAGCTGTCTCTTCCTGGTACTTTTGACTTGGTCCAGCCAGCTCAAAAGCTGGACCCCCTGCCATACGTAAAGTATGTGTGAGTGTCTGTCAGACTATGGGAACTATATAGGTGGGGACCTCATAGGCATGGAGTACATAGGCAGGGGCTACAGAGGCACAGACTGAGCAGGCAGTGACTTTATAGTTATGGGCTTCATTGGAACTACCAGCGAAGCGGGTCGGATCTGCTAGTTATAATTCTATATAAACATATATGTATCTTTGATATCAGCTAGGCAAACCTGACTTCATGGCAGCAATCATCAGTTCATAGCTGTTTCTGTGATGCTTTCGATTACTCCAATTTCTGCCAGAAACCGTCCGTTTTGGAGTTGGTTTTTCGTTTAGAAGCATCTTGGAAAAAGAAAGGAAAGTTTATACTCCTCCAAGGCGAAGTTCCTGGACGATCCTTTTCTACCCCTCCCTCCTAATGTGAAGATTGCTTCCTATCGAACAGACGAGATATGACTTTCGCGAAAGTAGCAAGAGAGAAGCGAGCATGACAAATGAACCTTTCCGGGCGCAGTCGCTATCGTCACTACGCATACCCAAACTTTGCCGCTAATCTTGACGCGATGACGCGTATGAGGCAGATGCCATCAGGAGGCAATCTGCGCTGACAGATTCCTACTGCCTCTGCGTGTTCTAGAGCGGATGAGAAGGATGTGAACACTTGGTTTCTTCTTCATGCTGATTCGCACTGCAGCCTTGGTAAGAGGAAAATCAGTCACAAGGATATGTTTGGTTATCTCCAGACATTGGGAAATGATCTCGTATGATCTCATGAAAATAGTCCGCAATTTTTGCAAAAAACATGCGAAAAATGACACTTTAGCAACAGTGCTACATACGGTAGTTTTTTTCAGTATTCTTCTGACATATTTTGCTACATACTCTGTACATTCAAGTAAATTCTGCATCCTTCGCTCAGCTCTCATATTTATTAGCCATTGTTCAGTGCTGAATGCCCAATTCAGAGACAAGGGAAAACTTTAGTTAATACCATAAAACTATTTCCACATCAAAAGGAATTCTGTGTTTGGCCAGTGACCAATGTTGACAGCATCTTCTTTGTCAACAAGAGCATTTTGATCATGTGCAACTGATGCAAGATCACGACATGGCCCAATGTTTTGCCCTTGTCTTCACTGCTGCCAAAGAATGCTTAAAAAAGTAGCCAAAGTGTGACCACAATCTGTTATCAGTATTTTAAGTACATTTTTCGTCTCTTATTTTTGGTCGAGAACCTTCCACAAGGGAGGAAGACATTTATCGAAAAGAAAATCGTGTACGTAACATTCCCATGGCCATAGATATCTGACATCAGCTCTCCCTACTTCACTGTTTACCATCAGATTGGGATCATGAGTAAGACACGTCAGGTCTGATACTTGAGACACTGCACCATCTCACTCAGCTCGGCGGCGGATCTCTTCTGGTCTTCCGCCCAAACGTTCTCATCTCCATACTTGTCCCTCTTGAGCTTGGCCAGATCCACACGATCTTTGACAAGCACTTTCAGCAGTCGACCTTTTCTGACAGTGTAGCCGGGATCAAAAGTCTCCACCAGAACCAAGAGCTCTTTGGCCAACTTTATCCTCTCGATCAGCGCCTTCTCGTCCTTCCTTAGGTTTTTATAATCTCCCCGAGCAAACAACACTGCCTGCTTGGCAGCAAACACCAGCTGGTGGTTAGGATGCAGCTCGTCCAGGAGAAGCGACAATTTTTCTTTATTGCTCAAGCACCTGTCCTCCAGGACATTCTTGCACTTCTCCACCCTGTCCACGATGGCCGTGGGACCTTCCTTGCGCTGGCATCTAGTGCAGGACCAGGGAGGACTGAGCATGGAGATGTTGCAGGGCAGGAGGAAGCCGCTAGGGCAGTTGCGGCACTTGACGGCGCTGAAGAAGGTTCCGCGCTCAGTGGGGTCAGCGCAGAGGCGGCACTCGCACAGGAAGCGCCAGTGCGACCAGATCTTGCGCTGTCTGCCAGGCTGGCACTCGAAGGAGGTCGTGTACCTAGAAGTGGTGTAGTCGGAAAAAGGATGCTATTATTGTCATCTAACGTTTTCATTCGGCTTAACTCATAATTCTAATACATATTGCTAGGCAACTGGTGTGACGAGCGTTACAAGACTTGCAGAGCACACTTGCTTACAAAGCATAGTTTTTCCGACAAAGAAAATAAACATTGTTCTGGTTTTTTTTTCACGCTTTTCATACCATTAGGGGAAATACAACAAGCAATTGCTCAAAGTAACTGTCCCTTTGCACGACCACTTCCTCCAGCCCCAGTCTGAACATCCTGCACCGAGTGCGTCAAGAATAGGCATTTTCCCTCCAGTGTTCGTTATTCATGTTGTTCGTGGTGTTTTGCAACACCTGACGCAGATGGGTGCTGGGAATGCCAAACAACCAGGAAAACATGGTGCCACATTGGAATTTGTACTCATTTGGCTATAGCGTAGTCTTATAAGGAGGCCATTACTCATGACCGAAATTTCGTAACTACGCACTAACATTCTTCGTTACATCAGCCAATAAGTTTTTATTCTAGTCATCTTTCCAAAAAGAAATAGAACAGTTACTATTACTTCACTATATGTACGGTGTGTGTAAATAAGAGGCCTTGCACTGTCTTCTTCTTACATTTCTTTTTCGATAGTTTCTCACAGAGCTCTATATACATTAAGGATGAGTTGCGTCTTTCATGCTATGTCTACTCCTCTTTAACAGAAACGTTGAACTGAACAGGTGGTCATTTCATGCAAATTTGTCATTCCCGTTACTGGGATTTTTGATGCAAAGTAGTAACCACTTTAAGTTACTAAGGTCTCCAAACACAACACCGCAAAGGGTGAAAACTTTCCTGCTACTTTGGTTTAAGGTGCTTTATCAATTGAAGGGAAGAAACACTGCTTGAACTACGTTGTTTTTTGCATTTTTTGCTCACTTGAAAATTGCACTTTCAGTATACTTTTCTTTTCATGACAGAAGTTTTTTTCCAAAGTAATGAACTGCAGCAACATCATCACTTGCAACTACATAGCTACACGAACGCCCTGCTGAAAAGTAAGTCACACTGCTACGGGATGCCCCTGTACGTACGGTACGTCAAGGTAGAGAACAAAGGGTGGCTTCAATTAAACCACTACTAGGCCCCGGTGCAGGCGAGCCCCGTTATTGATCCCCCTCCCTCCTTGGCACAGCTACACGGACAATTTCGCCAATCACACCACTCGATGCACTCCTCACATGTGTACGTGCAGCAGGAGTCAGGTGGTCCAGCGGACCATGAAGAATCTGACCTGATGACATCGGTGGTGCTTACCTGGTCGAGATCTCCTCCTGTCGCTTGATTGCTCTCTGAGCGCGCACCTCAATCGTGGGCTCGCCACTGGTGGAGACGTGCGCGAAGGTATTGCAGAAACACAAGCTGTTCATCAGCGGGTAGGTGGGGTACAGCGCGTTGCCCCGCTTCTCGCCCGGAATCACGTTGGAATTGGTGCGCTTGATGCCCATCAGAGTCACCACCTCTGCCTTGGAGACCCAGGTAACCTTTAGGACGTCCTTGAGGATCTTGAACACCTTCTTGCCCAAGGAGTTCAGCAAGTCGGACGTATCGCCGGCCATGAGGTTGGTGACCCTGGCGTACTCGCCGGGGTTGTCTCTCTTGAGCAGCAGACAACGCAGTATGAAGACGGCAGCATATACCACGTACTCCTCCTTGGGGTCGACGATCTTGCTGCCGTAGCTTGCCAAGTAGGAGCACTCCTCTTCTGAATGCCATGTCTTGTCCCTTACCTTAAAACAGTTTTCGCACAGGGGGAATTTGCAGCGTGGACACCTCAATCACACACACATGGGCAGGAGCTGTTGTCGACATCATACTTTGGAGGGCGCTTAAGATGTGCTGGCAGAAAATGTGTCTAATTGGACATGTGTGCATGAATCCATCAATTTATTTAACATTTTTCACCACAAGAATTGAAATGCGGTCCGTCGGGGAGACCGCAAGAAACCCTCCCCCACCCCCACCCCTCTGAGCCCTGCTGCCCATGTGTGACCTAAACATCAGCTGCGTCAGCGGGTCGAGACACCCGAGACATGTGGGCTTCGTGACTGTGGGCGGGCCGACTACGCTGGGCCTATCTGTCAACACCAGCTCGAGGGGCGCGATATCTCTGGTGGCCAGGAAGTGACGCCCCTTGGTCTTGTCACGCCCCACCCGGAATGGGAGGCAGATGATTTTGTCGTTCTCCTTGGCCTGGTGAACGGACAAGTGATCCTTCGTGCAGGCCCTGATGGGACAACTGTCGCAGCTGGCGTCATCCTTGCCGCCCAGCGATGCCATGCACAGAAAACACGTCTTCTCATCGTCGTCGTGCTGAGAATCCATGTCCGCTGTGCAACTGGAGGCCAACCAGCTGTTGTGCATGATATAGATGCTTGATACAAGCACGGGAAAAGTTTCTCTTTCTTTGGCACTTCTCCAACACTGTCCAGGCAGCTTCCACTGCCGCGGGCCAGTGACTTTCATACCGCCATGTTGGCAACGTCATACAGATCTTGAGCGTGATCATGCAATCAATGTCCCAACATTGCCTCACATCGTGTATTACTACGACGCGCAGGCCCTTGTTGCGGAAAATCCATAAGCATGTGACAGAAATGGCACACGAGTAAACAAGACAGTGGTAGCATAAGTCAGCGTACTTTTGCTTGTTTTCTTCACGATACAGTCAACTTCTATGTAGTAAACTCTGCCAAAGTAGTTAATTTTGCACCAAGTTTCAGCTCAAAATGCCCATGATAAACGGACCTCCAGAAAAAAACCCGTTTATAGTGAAATCTTAATAATACCTTGGCCGCCAAAGGCCCACTTCCCTCACGAAGCAGCAAGGTGAAATTTTCGAACAAATCTAATGCATAGTTGCGTGTAGCCACTGGATCTCGTTCAGAACGTTTAAAATCTTTTCACCGTTTAGAAGCTAATGAAAGATTTTTCAGTGAAATAAGTTGGCAACTTTTCTAAATGACATTAATTTGAACACGTCTGGATTTACGTACCATGTAAAGCACCTTGAACATTGCTCGGACTTTCCCGGGAAAGCTTGCATGTAATTTTTATTTGAAAAAACCCTGACTTTTTTGTGTTGCGACGCCAATGATGACTACCACAGGGTTATGAACTTGACCTTCTGTGACCACTTTAGGTAGTTGTGGCTTTGTCGTTGACCGGAGGGGGGGAGGTTAATTGGAGTACGTTCGTGTTCATCATCAGCAAGTGCATTTTCCTGGGTCACTGTAGTGGAAGAAGTGTTGTCCTGCACGCACCTATGGACTTGGACCTACCCCGCGGGGGGGGGGGGAGGGGGGAGGGAGGATCATCCATTGAACGGACTACAGTTAACTGGAGCTACAAATCGCCTCCTGTTATCGCAGTATCAATCAACACACCATCTGAGCAAAAAAAAAAAAATCCATCGCATCGACCGCAAAAACAGTGCCAAAATGTGGCCTCACCAAGACTAATCCATCATATTCAGGGGTCTACAAAGTTCAGAGCGGTGTCCACAGAGTGAGCGATTCCACGTGCGCATCCGAGCCCGTCGGATACTTTCTGCCTCACACGGTCAAGACAGCTAACCTCGAGAACCTTGCGCAGATGATGGTGCACAAAATTGAGGAGAACGGCGACGTCACCTTTTTCTGTATTTCTGAAAACGAATTCGAGCATCGGTACAATGTTGAGTGCATCGTTTCGCCCTTGATGCCGCTGCATCACCTGTGGAAACCCCCGCCGGCGGCCAAAAGAGCATCAAGGAGGATTCCGACCAATTGAAGTGATTTCGCAACATGCCTATTTCGCATTTAACTCTTTCCTCACATTTCTTCGGTCCCTCATGTGCGACTATGTAGGCCTCCCCTACAGGTGCTGACTGCATCCTTAAGCTTTCACCGGTCATAAATCAGATTCCGTGTACAAGGCAGTTTCCTCTGCTTTCATCCATCCGTAACATGCGCAAATTCTTCCATCGTGGTTCGACAGACAACGAAAAAAAGATGTCTTTTTTACGGACTTTTGACTTGAGACCACTTGAACTTTCTCTTCTTCTCAGACCTTGGTGTAGGGATGCTGACGTGCGGGAGTTTTAAGAGACCACGAACTGCAACTCGGTCGAGTTCGTCTGTCTCCTCTGGATTCGTCCGGAGCAGGGTGAAACCAGCCTCTCTTTGTGCCCGGACCCGGTGCAAATTCGTAGCCCGCGGCTGCCGCTGCTGCAGCCCACGATGTATGCCGCAAACGGTCACTCAACTGTCACGCAGAGCGACGACAGGACCATTTCAGCTCGTCCGTCCACCACACGCACACCAAATCCACCCGCCCCAGCCAGAAGAGGACAAACTTTCACTGCTCCATGGAGTCGGTGCAGCTCGCCAGGGACATTTGCAAGGCTACGTCACATGTTGACTGAGCTGACGGACCCGCGTCAAGTGGGCACTTCTGGGCCCGGACAATGGGCATGTGCAGCGCATGCATGCAGTTTCTCCAGCTGGACTCTGTCATGAAGCTCCACTTATCCATTTGTCCTCACCGCTCCTTTTGCGACACGATTCGGGTGATGCAAAAGTGCGCGTTCTCTTTCTTTTGCTCCCACGCATCAATCTTACGCACTCCATCGCAACACGCGCGCGCACAAATGCACGCGCGCGTGTTCCAAGACACGAGCGCGCACAGTAAAATGTGTAACGTGCGCCAATTTTCTCCTTTTTTTTTCAATGCCACTGGACAAAAGTACGTAAACCTCTCCCGCTTACACACCCATGCACACACGCACGCACACACACGCACACACACACACACACACACGCACGCACACATGCGCGCGCGTAAAGAGGAAAATGCGCGCGCTGGCTACTGACAAAAGCATGCGACGGAAACTACGATCAGTGATGTCCAAATTTTCAGCGCGAAAGCGTCCGATGACCAGAAGAGGTTGATCTCGACGCCCAGAGACATGGGGAAGCCTTGCTTGCAGTCTCACCTCCTGCTTTGGTCAGCTTGTGTCTTGTTGACAGTGCCGCGAGTGGCGGCCCACAGAATCTGGCGGCCGCACGACAGAAGAGGTGACGGAAACATTTCCTAGTTTTCTGCCGCTTGTGTTTGCTGTTCAATCTCTCGATATCTGTACTTTTCTGCGCGGTACCGAACATTTTGCACACCATGCACACATGTCAACAGGAGTCTACAGGGTGTTTCAAAAGATTTGGCGCGCAGGTTAGAAGTCGGTGTATCTCGGCTGGGGCTGGGAAGGAGATCCAGGGCGTGTTGTTTTAGCTGTTTATTCAGTGCTTAAGAAAACAACTTTTTTTCGTGACACATTTGGCAGACTTTAGGAACGGCCATTGTCTGTGATCAGGACGTGATTGCGAAGCTTGTGTAATGGTGTGAAAGGGTTATGTAACATTAAAACGTTGAGAGCTTCTGCCGTTGCCCATTCTAATACTGCACAAATCTCTTTTCCCGGCCATTTCTGGCCAATTTGGACTTTCCACTCGAACCTTTCAAGCACTCTATGCATAAATAGCTTGGTACGCAATGTAATAGAATAGTAACAGTAAAATGTGAAAGATGAGTGCGTACAACAGGGGTCTTTCTTCTCTCTTCAAGGTGTGTATTCGCTTGATGACGAGTCTCCAGAGGATGATTTCATAGGCAACATAAACATGATTGACAACAACAATCACCCAAATTCCATCAACGACGTCCTCAGACGAGTCAACAGCGAGGACATCGACAACGCCTTCCTGGACATGCCACCACCATCGCCCCGAGGTCGAAGAGGTCGCAGGGGATCAAGATGGCGGGGGTCAGTCCAAAGAAGGGGATTAAGGGAAGGGATCCCTCCACATCTCAGGGACATTCCAACAGGACCTGAAGGACCAGGTCTGGAGGACGGGCCCCCTCGCAGGCCTCCTCCACATCCACCACCAAGAGGACGCCCGAGCAGCTATCAGGACTCGAGTCCCAAGTTTCTTGACTTGCATGAACAGGATATCCTGTTTGCTCCTGATGTCTGGCCGCAAGGCAAAAAAGGACCACCACCCCACGGCCCTGACTTACGTGATCCCGGAGCATTTAGGGGCCCTCCGCCGCACGATGAGAGAAGACCTTTTCGCAGGGATCGCAGGCCCTTCAGATACGAAGATGGGCCTCCCGATGGCTTCAACTTCAAAGGAAAGAATAGACCACCTTTCAGAGACCGCGGTGAACCAAACCATCACGGTGGTTCTGGCGAATTTTTCGATGGACCTCCTGAATTCGAACGAGAGCCTGGCAGATTTCGCGGCAGATTCAAGGACGATGACACCCTAGGCCCCGGCCCAGGCATCCACGAGAACAGATTTAGAAATCACCACGGTCCAGAGGGTTTCAGGGGCCGCCCAGACCGGCCGCCCCGATTCCGGGGCAATGAGGAACACGACGGCCCCACCAGGTTTCATCACCACCAGGGGCCCGAAGAGTTTGAGAGGTTTCGCGATCCTCCAGAGTTCAGGTCGGGGTTCGAGGGAGGCTCGTCTTTTGAGCGGAGACCTCAAGAATTTGGCCGTGGTCGTCCAAGGGGACCTCGTGGTCCGGGCAGATTCAGGCAGGGTCGACCTCCTCATGATTATGTCCCTCATGACGACGAGCCTGAACATCATCATCGCCACAGAGACCATCATGACAGGCCCAGGTTCCGTGAACTGGGACGATCACGACCACCCTTCCCGGACGACGACGCTCCATTGCCACCCGTAGAGTACATAGACGACAGTGATTACGATGTCCACTATGATGTGGCAGACGAGGAGGTGTTGGATCACCAGGTCGGAGTAGAGATTGACGACAGGCCCAGGTACTAGGGCATGCCGTACCCTCACTGATTGCACGCTAGTCGTTGTTTGCAGTAAGTACGAGTGTCGAGTATTTTCTTGCAGAGATTTCCGTCGGAAGCGACACCACCGCCCTCACCCACCCTTCAGGCCCGGCCACCGTCTCCATCGTGAAGGTCGCGGACCCCCTGACGACGACCATGACGGCATCCCCAGGCACAGCCTGGATTACGCTGACTCCATCGAGATCATCGACCCCAACAAGGCCTTCCCGTTCTACGAGTACATCTCAGACGTTGGAGACCCCGACTTTTTTGGGTTGCACAGAGTGAGAGATCATGGCAGATTAAATGCTGTAGATCGGCCAAAATTTCGACCTGGCTTCCTGCTTCTTCCAAAAGGTAGTTTATACAGTAGAGCTTTCTGATACATCTTGGTGAATGAGGTATATGGAAAAACAGCGGTGATACCTGCGGATGAAGAAATGTTGTAGGCACGATCAGGGTGGCAAACGTATGACAGTACGGATGCTCCCTAAGATGTCAAGGTGAGGTCGGTGACACAATTTGCATGTGTGCATGACTGAATAAGGTGGCATGAGGTGTGGACGGTTTTTTCTTCGTTTTTTGCAAACACTAACTTTGCGTCATACGGCATATGAAGCAAAACGTCTTTTGACGCTCTGTCTCATTTGTCTTTCTAGAAAAAGAGGTGAAGCGACGCAGCAATCACGGATTCATCTATGGACAGCCTAGAGATTTTCCATCCTTGAAGGACTTCTTGCCTTGATCAATCTCTGGACTGCAATTTTGTTCATGTTGCCATTCAGTGAATTCTTTCAAGACGTTATCTTATTTCATAAAAACAGGAAAAAGCTTAACCAAATCTAGTCAAGGTTAACCACGGTATTCGTTGCCAGTTTATTTTATCACACTAGTGAACTGGATTTAAGTGACACATCTTCATAGCAAAGTGGACAATTAAATAAGCGAGTCTCTGTTTCATCATGATCAACATCATTCACCTAAAACATATCGTGAGCGCATTATTCAAATTTTACAGAAAGAGAGCTGTACTACAAAAACATTGCCGTATTCAGGAAACATCTTCAGTCCTCAGCCGGTGATCGAGTTCTGAACGAAATGCAAACAATATCGGTTATGAACAGTTTCATCTACAATTTGTGGGGTGGGGGTAGAAGTTTCCTGCTTTCTCTCTTTCTTTCAGTGAATAATGAGGGAGGGAGTAGAGCTCATTTACACTTTGAATCTTGCTCCTTATTTCTTTCTCTTCCAAGGATTGGTTGCACAAAATGTTGACTCTACTCCTTACGCGTTCCTGATCTTCCCTGGCACGTAGTTGCGGTCAATGTTGGGCTCCTGGAGGAACATGTGCAGGCAGCGCTCGTTCTGGGCAAGGGGGTGACCGGCGATCCTGCTCGAACGGCAGAAGCGTTGGGAACAACTGCGAACAGCATTCTTTTGTGACTCACTTGTTAATGAATGCCTCTAGTCCTGCTCTCCTCTCCTCAATGAAGCCCTCCTCATAGATGCCGTCGTCGTTTCTGAAAGGCAGCTGGCGCTTCAGGGCCTTGCTGGGCAGGGGAGGCACCACGATCTGCGGGGGAGGAGTGAGTGAGCAACTTTCAGTTCACGCAGCCGTGGACTGTACGCAACGAGTCGGCCCCCGTGGACAAGTTGCCGATGTGACGTCTCCTGTTCTCGCGGACAGTCGGCAACTTGAGTGTCACCCCCTCCCAGATGCCGCGGCAACAATTGCTCGCGTGGCAGGGGAGGGTGCACATGGTGGGCTTCCTTCTCACCTTGCTGTCTCGCTCTAGCTCGTTGCGCAACCACTCGAAGTCGCTGTAGCGGCGGCGCACACTCGACTCCTTCACGCGGAACACGGGAAGGTTCGTCTGGAAGACAAGAAATGAGTTTCAGCGTCCACCACTTCGCTACTGTCACATGTTCACCTTCATCCTGATCTCGTAGTCGGTGTAACGCTTGTTGCCAACCCCGTGCGTGATGGGGTTGATGACGTCAATCTCCAGGAAGTTTGCTGGCGCCGCGTAAGCGTCGTCCAACGTCTGCTTCTTGGATGAGAGGCGCTTGGTCGCGTCCTCGCTCGCCATCGCCGACCAAAAGCCCCCTTCGATTGCTTCAGGGAGGAGGAAAAGAAAGGCAACTCAGTCAGAGTCAGACACAGACAGAGGCAGGCGGCTCCTTCCTTCAGCTGTTGCTCACCATCGTGACCAAGTACATTGACGATGAATGCTCGCAACAACGACGCGCTCGAGCCCTTCCTCTTTACTGACGCTGGGCGCCAGAGGCACCGCAGTGCATACAAGTGTGACCAGGAGTCCCAGTTGCGCTGGTGGCGCCCCCGAGGTTGTGGAACACCGTGCCCGCATTGTTGCGGCCCCGGTGCATGTTCGTCATGTTCATACGCGAGAGGGAGTGGAGGAAAAACTTGTTCTTCCCTACCTCATACAGGTGGTTAATTAATTGCACCCGTCAGGAGATCCGGTCATTCTCCTAATAAACTAACGACTAACGAAGTCGGGCACGCGAAATCTGTCAGCAGATTTGTGCCAAATTGGCATCCGTTGGCCGTGGCCAACGAGAGCCACGACGAGACGGACCCGGAGCCCTTTGACTGCGTTGGATACAGGAATACTGTGCGAACGAGACTGTGGGGAACCGAGGAAGAAGATATTCCTTGCCCACCGCCATCCGCTGCAAGTCGCACCCGCACGGCACGTCCGTGTACGCAGTACCTGACGTGCCTGACGTGGCTGCGCCTGTAAAAGGGCGAATGTGACACAAAGGCAGAGTGGCACAAAGCTGCTCGTGCATATTTGTAGGCACCAACGGCCAACGACATCAATTCCTTGCTACGATGATCGCTATCTCGGTTGGACAAAACGACCAAAGCGTCGTAAAATGGCTCCCCTGAGATGTCACCATTAAAAGCAGGGGCGATTCTTCTTCGCTGGCGAACCACAGTGGCTTCTTTTTACCCCGACTCCGAGCATAACAAGTGTTGAACCACATAGTCAGGCTGGTCAGTTGGTGCCAAATGCCATCACCGATGGCATTTGGCACCCTTATAGAAATTGTTAGACTTTCTTAGCGCAAGTTATGAGGATGCCACTGGACCTTTTTCGTCGAATTAGCATTCAAGGCAGGTCAGCGTTGCATCTTGCTGCGTACCACGAAAAGCTTCAGTTTTTTCAAAGTTTTACGCCCTTTTGTGTGATAGACTTGCCCGAACAACAAAAAATGCTTGCGAAGTCATCATTTTAACCTCGAACCCTCAACTTGGGAAACACGTGAGGTTAAAGCGTCTCAGTTGTGAGCTCGACCTGTACCAAAATTCGCCGGATCCTCTTTTTCAGATCTCTCTCTTTTTCCCCTCTGCCAGTACTTGACCTCCTCCATCTCTCCGTCTACTGTGTGAACCACAAAAAACCGCCCTATGAAGCGGGGAAAGTCACGTACGACCAAAAATGGGTTCATCACGTGTCACCCCAGGGTCTGAGCCTGTGGCAACACGTGATTGTCAGTCACCGTCCCGTTAGTTAGTGATGCGCACGAGTTCCTGTGCAGCCCTCTCGCCCACAGCTGGTGCAAGAACAACGTCGACATGATGTCCTCGGAGTGGATGGTCTGGCCGCAGCATGGAAAGGGATGCTGGAGGACTGAGTAAGCTCATCTATGGGAGGAAAAGTCTTTGTTCCAAGCAAGAGATCACTGTACGAGACCAGAGAAGAGGTGCAAAGTGCACTTACAAGTCAAGTCAAAGTTGTTGCTTCATTTCAGACTATCTGAAATGACTCTTCGGAAATCGAAACTCTGCTCAACCATTTGCATGCGAAGCTCCTAAAGAAGCCTGCACTTTTCTCTCTCTTGGCATTGTATAAAAGATCCGACGTGCGTTACATGATCGAGTGCAGCCGTGGAGAAAAGGTTCCGCTTTGAAAATAGCATCAGACTTTGCACTTGGGCCTTACACAAGCTGATTGAGTAGTCTGGCAATGACAATGACGCTCACATCCTCCGGGCAACTTTCCACTGCCCATTTCCTAAAGACTAATTTCAACTTTCCTGACAACGAAACCAGAAAGTGCTGACATCTTCACGTCGAGCATTTTGCTGCACTCACTGACTGTTCACTCTCTAAGAATGGACTATCTCACCATTTAATCAATAAAGCTGTATTCGATACATCGACATCAAAAATCGTGATATTCGCTATCGACACGATATGTGCGCTTAATGAATTACTCGATATTGAGTCAAGATGATACTTTTGCTGAGATTTCGCAGAAGGACTTGGGATGTTTTAGAATCAACAGGGCCCACCCGGGGGCCTGATATTTAAAGTGCCATGCCGGCCCGTAGGCTTGTGGTAGTTTCTGTATGATTCTGCCAAAATATGGCGACAGATTCTATATTTTGCAAGCATGTATTCGACGTCTGTACGATAGGTCGCACAGTCAGTCGTAACACATACACAGGCACTGCCCCAAAATCCCAGATCAGCGTTACAACCCAGGCATAACACAAGTGAGACTCTGTCCTGGACGACACAGATACTCCTTGTTATCTTGGCAAGAGGAGTTCAGCTTCCCGGCTTTCCACACGCATCTCCCATCCCAAGCAATGTAGCTGACACGAGAGGGGCCTTCACGGTTGCTGCCTGCGTGTGTGGGCCCCGTGCAGAGGCAACCCCGACTTCACGGGTCAGGCCTGCTACAGCATTATTGGGCCTACCAGGACTTCAGGGGCCACCGATTAACACGAGGCAACGACGGCGACGACGACGAAGACGACGTAGACGAAGACGAGCGCGAGGTTAATTTGGGGGTCAACATTTTTACGACGAGGCCTGTCTGGGACGAGGGGGTCGACGAGAGAACTGATTTACTGCGTGTTTGTCTTAAACTGACAGACGCGGGCTGCAATTTACGGGAAACCGTCCGGGATCCTCCCGTTCCTCCCGGCGAATTCGCTCTCCTCCGTCGTGGCCAACGGCGAATGGCGGAGTGAAGCGCCGCTGGGAATGGGCGTAGATAGATGAACTGCAATTTTTTTCCCTGAGTGTTTCTTATCACATCAACCGTTAGATCTTCATCAGGGCGATGTTTTCATTTCTCCACGTTATGCATGATGATGATTCCCTAGTGTGCGATACGATTTCTGGTACACGCGACCTGCGGAGGATGAGGAGGTTACGCATACCCACGCGTCTCCCTGATCTTGCACCTTTATGAGAATCTCCCATCTTTTGAGATGAAGAAGAAAAAGAGGAGGGACGAGTTCATTCAATCTTGTCTGATTGCGAAGCTTCGCACACTTCAGCAAGGGCCTCTTGACAGTCTGAGGATAGCAGACTCGGCTTTGGCATCGTGCTTCATATGCTCAATGGGGGCTTCAGGTCTGGCCTCGGAGACTTCGACGCAATGGGAAACTTTGGGCCGGAATTTTGCGAAAAAACAAATGCCCAAAAAATCCCCATAAGGTTCAAACAAAGTCAGACAGAGGTCTTGGACGAGATGTTTGGACTCGTCCATTCCCGCCTGCTGCTCCAGGCTCGCCTCCTCACATCGATGCAGTTTACGCGGAGCTTCAAGCAGCGGCTGGGAATAGAACTTCACTCACTACTACCTCTCCTTGGCTCCGACTGAATCGACCTTCCAGGTCAACCCGCCTTTGACTGGCATCCCCTTTGGGAAAAATACACGCACTCAAAACACTTGGCCTAACTAAGCTACCCTCCGGGTTGATCGATCCGCCCCCCCGCGGGGGCGTACCCGGGATGGGACCCCCCGTACAGCCCCGAAGCTTCAAACCACACATGTCGACTAATATCGTGGCTTCATTCATTGTTGACGGGTGCTGCATCTAACAGCCCCCGAGGGCCTCTTCTACAACCCAGTCGCCAAGTTTGACGCTCCCAGGAGCGCCTTGGGGGCCTCAGCCTCTGTCGACACTCCAAAGAAGGCCTTTTAAACGGAGGCCCAACTATACGTGCAAGACCGAAAACCCTTCCTAATGCCCAGAAGCCACCGCCATCTGCGGCGGCTGCATCTTCGGCATCTGCGCGGTGCCCAAGGGCAATTTTGCCCGGTCGAGACTCTCGCCAATAATCCCATAATCACGCAAGAGAATTAACTGCTGGTCATTGAAACGACTCATTGAGAATTGAGCAAATCCCTACGCTCGACTGAGGCAGACAGGAAGAAGCAATGACGACCCTCTCGTACACGCACGCCCATATGGCGCTGTTGTACGCGGTCTCGACGTCGTTTGGCAACTTGAACGAAGAAGAAGCGCGCTTTTCAAGCTCGGTTGGTCGCTCTCGTAGTGGAAAACCCTTGTCTGTGGTCGCTCTCCCCTCGCGCGCCGACAGCAACACCAACGTCGCGCCTCCTCTCCGTGGCGTGCATGACTTCTATGGACGCAGACTTTTTTCTTTTTTTACGTCGACTTTTCCCCCATTTGCAGTCGCTTTCCGACCGGAGGGGTAGCAACAAGCAACAAAGGTGGGGGTGGACGACTTCGGGGCCCACTTGACAGTCTTGCCGCTGGCGTTAAGGGGGGCTTTGCATAGGCCTGAACCGGGAGGCCTAAAATCTATGTAGTCGACTTTGATGTGCCATAAAGTCTGAGCTTTATTTTCACACTCTGATTTGCTCACGGTCGATCCTTTAGGACTGAAAATCATCTGTGATATGCGTGCCATCAACGTCTTCTCGCCGTGACGCTTCTGTCTTCTCCACTCTGGTTTCTTCGTCACCAAAGAAATGATCAAGATGTCAAAAGCCCGACTTTTGTCGCTGCCTCAGCCCGTTGTCGTTGTCGGGCTGCTCGTAATAACCGGCGGATTCGCTCAAGGTGAGTGTAGAAAGCGACCTCTCGTGTCAACTAATCACAGTTCATTCCTTAAGTCTTGTTGACAGGAGAAAAAAGTCATACGTGTTCGAGTTCTTGCATACTTTCTCAACAGAAAGAGAGATTTTGCAACCTATCAACGGCCTCTTCTCGTGTGCCCAAACACTGTAATGAGCAGTCTTTTCCGCAGACCAAAGCTGTATCCACCCATCAATTTTTCACTTGGCGGCCGGAGATAAAAAACAACTAAATTTCCGCCGCCTCAAAGCAGACGAAGGCGAGGATGGAAGGTCCAGGATGCACATGCAGGACTCGAACATACACAGGGTGTTTCTTTGAAACTGTGCCGAAAATGGCAAATCTACTCCTTGAGGGCAATGGCGAAACATTGAACAACTGCAGACGCAGTTCGGTCTTGGCTGCCACTTTAATATAATTGAGTCACTAACCGAGTATGACCACCAGGTCAGAATTGACTTATACTCCGTCAGATTCTCCTGGATCTCCAGGCCGGCCGCGTGCCCGGAGCGCACCGGTGTTCAGTGGAAGGCTGATTTAGTGAACTTTTTGCTGCTGACACAGGAAGTTCGCTAATCTACGACAGTTTATAACTGGCTAAGTGACAATGTTCTGGGTAGTTTGAGCCACCAAACTCTCCAGACATGAAGCCTTTGGACAGACATCTCCAACAAACAGGCTCAGAGCTCGATAAGCTCCACCAGAGCTGCCAGTGGAGAAGCAGTGGAGAAAAAGGACAAATCGGGGACACAATTAACCCATTGACAGTAGCAGGGACGTTCAGTGAGTTGTCGAAAAGCTTATCAGTGATATCTCACCTCATCATGGCGATGTGATCTCCCCGCTCTCTGAGCAAGTGATCGCCAACACCCTGTACGCTCGAGAGGTCAATAGACCAGGCGAGGAATGCAGAAATTAGCCAGCGCTGTTCGTGTCCACACAAAGCAACAATACAAAATTGGACTTAAGATTGTCCGACAATTTTTCTTCTTTCTGTCAACACAAACGTTAAGCAACTTGTAGAGCAGTGAAAATTGGTGCGGAAAACATGCAAATGATATGCCTGCTTCGTCACGTTTTCGTTGCCCCCTAAAGCTATGGGAAAACGCTTAATACGAATTTCATGGCAGCAGAAGAAAGAGGAATGTATGACAAAGACTCTGGCAGCAGGGGTCAATTAATCAGCCTACCTCTACCCATGCCAATGAGCCCGGCGAACCCGACTCTGCTCCCGCTGCACGTCCGTGACGCGGGCCTGGTGGCCATGGAGAGAGACGTCAATAAATTCTGCCCACACGCCTTCGAGTACTCACGAAGATGAACAGAAAGAAACATTGTCCAATGAGGCCTCAAGTACTAAATCAGGAGGAGTTTTTTGTCTGGTTTTTGTATAGCGATCGCCCCTTTTTTATTCATTCTAGACTTTTCTCAGTCCAAGAATGGGAACGGGCAGCAAAAAAGGGGGGGGGGAAGGTGTAACTTACCCACTGCCACCACCCTGTGGGGCGAGGAAGAGAATGGGTGGGAGATAATCGGGTGTAAAATTGGTGAAATCCTCTCATTCTCATTCGTCGAGTCATTGTCGACAAGAGTTGCCCAAAGTTATAGAGAAGTAAGCCACGATCCCACCACTATTTTTCTTGAACTAGACGCTTGTCTAGAAGTAGCGGAGAATTTCTTGTCTTATACCTCAACCCACTTTTATTGCCAAATCTGTTGCTACTTCTGCAATAGAACGTGAGAGGTCTGTCTATATCTGCTCTGATGCAGACCGATTTACAGCCCTCCTCACCTCAGTGTACAGTGGACGCCGCATTTCGTCACCTTCTCGTCGTCTGCACCAAGTTGATCAGTTCTGCAAAGCCTCTTCATGGCCAGAGTCGTGAATTACGGTACTTAATGCAGACAAGTAGCTTTGAAGGAGAAAAAAATTGCTTTGGTCGGCGCTTGTTGTCTGTATCTGTGAGGGACGGCGCATAAATCTGAGTAGCAAGAAGACTCGGGGAGGGGGATCATGCCAGGTTCGTAGCGGAACACTTTATAGCGCTTCTCAGCTTCCCGTGCGCTGCCAGCCCGGAGGTCATCCGGCACGTTGGCGGTCCACGGGCCCCATGGTCCGGGTCAGACAAGCGGGCTTCGACCCCAGGGTGCACCTCTTCCACCAACTCTTCTTTTATTCAATGAGTGAGTTCTCGTGCGTCTCCTCATTGTCAACAGATGTGAGCAGGCCTGCTCAATATAGCTGTACCATGTGTGACAGGTCGGCGGGGGCTGAAAATGTGGCCAGTGATGTGCCCAATGCCATCCCGCCGCCATCGCGCCCGGGGGCAATTTGGGGACATAAAAAAATCATTTGGAATGCACAAAAACAGAGGTGTCATCCTGTGGACGACGAGAGCCCGAATTGTAGAGTGAGTGGACGCCGTGATGAGGTCCAAGGGTTTTTTTTTGCACCTACCTAGATCCACCCAGGGCCGGTCATTTTAGGCCATTGGCAAGGCGTTGATATGACGGATGTATCCGGCTTTTCTAGCATGAGAAGGTGATTTCTTTGCCCCTCTCCACGGCCACCATCACGGCCCATCAGTCGGCGTACGTGGCTGACCTGTACCTGGTCTCCTCGCTCTTAATCAATGTTGAGACGCCGGACGACGAAAATGATGCTGCAAATGTGGTGATTGCATCGAGATGAGCTATTGCTGACCCGCTCTGGTCGTGGCCAAGTTTACTCTATGTAGGAGTGAATGTGTGCACGGTAGCCGCTGCTGCCGCCTCCTCATTATACTATGCATATTTGCGAAATTCTTTCGCTTGACCAGCAAATTCAGGCAAGAAATCTCCTCTTCTTCACTGTCAACACAATGCAGCACAGAGGCCTCGGCACCCCGAGGTTCCGGCTGCCTTTTGGCAAAGGTTCCTGCGATATATCTGGCGTTGGCGAATTTCAACGAGTTTGCCTACTCTTGTGCGATTATCGTCTGAAGGAGACCACCCACAGCTTTCTGCCAATGTTGTTCTTTTCTCTCGCTCTTTTTGTTTGTGCTTTATCCATTCACGAACCGTTCAAGCCACTCATTAAAATCTCTCGCAAGAAGTCTGAAATTTGTCGCTTTTCGTGCGGGAATTTGCCGAGTTTTTTTCTTTCTGGTCTGCCACACGCTCGTTAGGAGGAGATTTAGTGGCTACTCGCAGTCATGATAGGCATGAAGGCCCATGCGTGTCGCCCATAATTCACACGGCGAAATTTTTGGGCGGGATCGAGAATGAGAACCCCTGCTTCGCCGCTTCTGGGTTGTGTTCCTCTTAGCGCAATTTATCACCCAGGGAGCTGCGTTTTCCTTCTCCACGTACTCCCGGTAGACAGGGTAGCAGCTCTCTCGGCCAGACAAGGAATTGCACAAGTGCTGCTTGATCCAGGAGAGAAAGAGTCACCCCTGCAGTGGCTGCCAGCACATTCTGGACTGGTGGAGAGACGAGCTGGAAAGGCCTTCAGGCCTCTGGGCCTTTGGGCTGAAAATGATACTTTTCGAGCGGATTTTGCTGCGCTCTGTCCACATATGGCACAATGGGTTTCGTCGCACATGTTGTGAATGCTTCTGTGCACAATTTTATTTTCGGCAAGCCTCGTCATATTTTTTCTGCTCGCGTGCGCAACTTTTTTTTTCTGTCTAATGTTCGGCAAATCCGTCTTCTTGTTTTTGATAAATGGCGCCCATCAGTTTGCGAAAAAGAAATATGCAAATTAATTCGCGTTGCTCCTGGGTGGCACAAGCGGGCATCAACTTTTCTTGCCCCAATGTCTGGCGGTGATTTGGACGCTCGTTGTGTGAGCAACTTTTTATTGGTAGCGGCGCAATAATTGATTGCGTGGAGAAATTCACACACCTGAATGACAATGTTGCCTCTCAGGAGCTTCTTTGTTCGTTTTGCTGCTCCTTTTCTCGTTGTCTTGTTTAATAAGGTCAAACAAGATACACGAGTCTCGATATTCATCATTGCTGCTATGAATAAGCAAACAAGACCCGGATTGCAGATAGCTTCGTTTGGAGCAGTTATTGCCAATCGTCCGATCAGAAATCCCCCGAGGAGGAACCAAAATTCCTCAATGCCCCGCGACACAAAAAGAAACTTTTTCCGCGGAGATCATCGAGGCTCACTTGGAGCCCAGGACCAAGTAGGCGTACGGCAGTAATCACTGCTGCTGCCCCACGATGCTGCTGCTGCCCTGTGAGCGAAATATGAATCGAGCGCTTTGACAAATCGCCGGAGACACTTGGACGAGGAGGAGGACGACGACGTCGACGAGAAGTACGTAGGCTCCTTCGAGAGTAACGGGAAAAAGGCCGAAAGATCAATGTATCACTGCTGCTGCTGCTGCTGCTGCTGCTGCCGCCGGAGCTGCGAGAGCAGCTTCTGGAGGGCATCGCACAGCCGCAGCAGCGCCATCAAGGCCTCCTTCAGCAGGCAGATGAAGTCGGTCTCTTCCCAAAATGGGGCGTCAGCACTAATGGGGCGTCATTATTTAACGTCGCGCCACCCTGAGAAGCTCACTTACCCACTGCAGGAACTACTAGTTATGGCCCAGCTTGGGTAGTATTTGCTCAGCAAGCATGCCAAACACGTATCCGAGTCTATTTGACCTGGCAGAGAAGGCTGAAATATGCTTGGAGGTCAGTTTTCCCCCATGTTCTTGGAATACTCTTTGCAGTTGCGTGCCTTCATGACGAAGTTGGAGAATTTTTTGTCTCACCCGCCAGACTTGAGTGAAAAATGTGGTCTGTCTGCACGTGGGACCGGTAATTACCATTAGCGGGTCAGGTTCTGCAGAGAACTCGTTAATTTCTCCCGCCAAATGAATTAAGTAGGGAAAAGTATGTTGCATTTGTTGGCGCTCTCGCTTTTTAATGGGGTGAATCAATACGAAAGTTTGGCCACTTCTGTCACACCGCAGGAAAGCCTCGTTCGGGTCGAAGCTCGACGGGATTGGAGGAGATCATCGACTTGGAGGAGACCGTGTGCAGGCCCAGGTTCGACTGCTCGAGTAGGAGAGCGGGGTCAACAGAGGGGTCATTCGATCAGACGCAGGCATTCACCGATGGCATCAACCAAGGGGTAGGTACCAGAACAGAAGGACTCGTCAAAGGCCGACATTACCCTCTTTTCTCTCAGGCTGACCTTGCTGTGTCCTTCTCGGACTTGTCCGACTTGCCTAAAGAGGTGTTGGACGGGTCTGCGCCCTCTGGCCCCATCTTTGCTCCCATCATCACCGAGGAGGACGAGAACAGGAACAACTTCATCAGAGAAATGAAGGAGAATTGCACTCGAGATCAGCTGGACTACTGCGTTGGACAGGACTGGCAACACCCTGAGCACACCATGTGCAAATTCTGTGTAAGCCAGACCGTGACTGACAGAGGTCGCATATCACGTCATGCACATATCCTCTTTGTTGTGCCATTCATATCAAGAATCATAGCAGAGTTCAAGCCACTTCCTTTCTTCCAACTTTGCACTTGATCTATGGACGGACAAAACTTTATTGAATTTCCTTTATACTTAGTAAGAGAACTTGGTCACCCAAGCGGCAAGTTGCGTGGCGGAATAAAGCAGGCTTTTGTAGGCATCTCCAATACCGCTTTGTACGTCTGTACAGTGCAGGGGGGAGAGGGGGGGTCAAAGTATCTGGCACTGCAGACATGACGCCATTTTTCATTGGTAGAGCGGCCACCATGAGCCTCAACGACATACAAAAGGACACAGAGGCTTCTGGAATAGTGCACATTTAGTGAAGGGCAATAATCAAGGTTAAAGACTTCGCACAACAAAGTAGCAACATAATTTTTCGCTTCGAGAGAAAATCCAGACAGTCACCACCGGTTCAGTCACTGTATTCCAAAAATTCCGGAAACTGTGTACATTGGCAAGAGAATTCATAAAGTTTCGGGTTGAACTGACCCATTGTGAGTACAGGAATTGCCTGTGTAAGTAATAAATAAGTGGGTAAGTGTGACCTACTCTTCATATTGAAGCAGCACCGAGCTTACACTCATCACTAGACTACGATGTGCGTAAAATGTATTTCTGCATTTGTTGGCATTTTTAAAGAAAAAAATATAACCCATTTTGGAGGTGAATTTTACATATTTGCCGGAACATGTGAGTGACAACGCTGAAAGTTGAATTCAAGACTTTTGAATGTTCTCGTGAATGAAATTGCAATGGTTTCTATTCCATGATCGGACTTTGCATAGATGAACAAATATACTGCAGACATGTTTTTAAGGAAGAAGAACTATCAAGAATATAAATGGCAGGTTCTCATATAGCAGCAATGAAAGGCTCTGCATTCCTATACTTCCAGATGCATTCCTATACTTCCAGTGAATGCATTTTTACGTGTTCCTGAGGCTCAAGACAAATTAGGCTTCCTTTTACTCCTACAAAACCGAATAAGTCCTCCTGCTAATAAAAGAGGCATCGTGCTAATAATGCAAAAGAATCCTGGCATTGAATCCTTACAAGTCATCAGTGACTCCAGTTCATCAATTGCATTTAAGAGAGTGAATCGGAAACATCGTCCAACCCAAAAGTCTCATAAAGCGGAGGTTTGAGTTTGCCAGAGCTCACCAAACACGGATTAACAGTGAAGGTCACTTCTCTTCACTGATCAGAAGAAGATGAACCTGGATGGCTTTAAATGTTACTGGGCTGACCCAGATCTCCCCAGCAATACCTTCCAAGTGTCAAAATGGTGGGGGACCTGCGACTACATGGACTGGGATATCTTTGTCCGGGAAAACAACGATTTTTTATGGACGGACGCTATAAATATGAGGAGTGAGTAAACTCGGTTGAGTATGCAGTGCGAACCCTATCTTTACGCAAAATGCCTTCAGCACTGATTTGAATCCAATTCAAAAAACTTTTGACGAGGGATGACAAAGTAATCCTGTTTCAGAGTTGATGCCGCAATTTTTCAGGCGCATTAGTGAGCTTCTGGAGTCCTTGCTTATGAAACTGGCGGAGGGAATGAAAGATTGCATGAATCGTACGAATTGGTTTGGAAAAGAGCGAAGAAAACCTTTCACTGATTCTTTTTTTTTAATTAATTTCATGCTGGTGATCGTTGGAAAACAATGCACTGTCAATGTCAGTACTCAAGACAGGACAACTTCTTGGCTTAAAGACAAATATCAAGTAAACTTTACTTTGAACAGTCAAGATAAAAAGTCCCTGTATTTCCAGTCAAACATGACTTATTCAGCAATGTGTGTTGAGGGGATACAGGATATAGTTATACACACAGATGTTTGTGAGGTCATCCAACACACTGTGGTGGTTGACTCGACATATAAAAAAATCACACAAAATTTAAGTTTAAAAAAGTGGAAAAGTTGCCTTTTTATCTGACTTATTTGTATACTCTATTTTGGTCTCCGACCATTACATTCTGTAGGGTTTGGGCTCCCAATGCCCGTATTACTTGGACCCGACTCGCAACGACGTCACTGGCCGGGCGATCAAAGATCAGCCTACGATCGACTACATATTGAAGCTGCACAACGAGATCAGGAGCAAGATCGCCAGGGGCTGGTGTGACCAACCGAAGGCGGGTTGCATGGGACCACTGGTGATTCGAACTGACAGAGTTGGCAAATACGTGCTTTTGTAGTGACCTTTGCTCCTCCTCCTCCAGCAATGGGACGATGAATTGGCCAGGGTGGCTCAGAAGTGGAGCGACCAGTGCGCCAACGTCGACTATCTGGGCGACACCATCAGAAAAGACCCTCAGCTCTTTCATGACCTCCACGCCAATAGAAAAATAGGTGCGACTTACTGTGGTAGTCAAGAAGTGAAGACTAGCTTTCAGGAAATGTTCCCTCAGATCGCTTCAGTGATTGGCAAGGAGCTGGACAGAATGTGGCCAGAGACATCGCTCGCGGAAAACCTGGAGAGTTCGACGCCCACAAGCTCATCGGTCACTGGTTCAATCAGATCTTGTTCTTTGATCCCCAAGGAGTTTTAGCCTTTGGGTGAGTCAACTTGGGAACACTGTAAAGAAAAGAACTTCAATAGTGGTTCTGCTAAAGGTCTGGTCAACAGTGCAGTGCTGGCATCGGCTACTACACGCAGCTCGTCTGGCAGGATACCACGCACGTTGGGTAAGTTGAGCACCGAGTGTGCAAGTGATAATGACTACTACAATCTTCGTGTTCATTGTTTTCCAGCTGCGGATGGACACAGTTCCAATACAGAGGCTTCAAGGACTATTTTGAGAATTTCTTAGTATGCAACTACGGCCCGTCGGGAAATATCTGGGACTTGCCGGTGTACGACGTGGCCAATGAGACCTGCAACTGTCCCTGCATAGGATGCGATCCAGAAACTGGTCTTTGCCCAGCAAACTGTAAGAAAGTTAATGTTCACTCATAATGATTGCAATCTTAAGCATTGAGAGGACTTCCACAATGAACCCGTTGTTAACTTTTTAGGCAACTATGCTGTATGGAGTTCGTGGGAACCTTGGTCCACCTGCTCTCAGACATGCGGTCGGGGTCGGCGCGAGCGCGAGCGACTGTGTCAAGAGTCGAGGCTGCCGCCGAGGTCGTCACCGGCCGCAAAGAGACTTATCGGTGTCCACGGAAGTCTGGATCTCGTGCCAGTCGCCGGCGATGAGGAAGAAAAGTTTGACTTGAGGGTACTTGGTCAAGAGCTGGACCCAAAACAATGTAAGAGAGGGGATCCTTCGCAGACTGACGTTTGCAACACTCACGTCTGTCCAGGTGAGATCATACAGACCCAGTAAGTACTGCGTACACTTCTGAATCTCCGTCTTCCGGTACAAAATGCACTGCATGCACACGGGTCATACGCGTTATGAGCTGCAATGTACGTACGCACAATATCAAACAAGCTTCAATATTAATACTGTGTACAGAGTGGACTGACTGGGGCGACTGGGGCGACTGCAGCCTGACCTGCGGAGGCGGGGTCCAAAGAAGGAACCGAAATTGCGAGCTGCCGGAGCTCAGAACATCAACCACCAGCACCTCTTTGTGCGCAGGAGAATCCGAGGAGACAAGAGCCTGCAATGAGCAAGAGTGTCCAGGTAAACTTTTAGTGACAAAGCAAAGTGCATATTATGACAGTATACAACGATCCAGAACCCTCGCCCTGGTCTGACTGGAGTGAATGCAGTGTCACTTGCGGCGGCGGCTCCAGGAGCAGGGAACGAGAGTGTAACGAAGTATCCTTCAGAGGAGCTTCTGACGATGGAGAGTATCATGATGATAATCCCTGCCAAGTTCCACTGACCCAGGAAGCAGTATGCAATGAAGAAGCTTGCCCGCAGTTCAGCGATTGGTCCACCTGGACTGATTGTTCCAGGACCTGTGGAGGAGGAAGTCAAGAGAGAACCAGAGAGTGCGTGGCCACTTTGGGACGACTCTTCTGTGAAGGAGAATCAAGAGAACAAAGGTACGTCTTTGTAACTGCACAGTTGCTAACGCACACTATGACCGGTTCGTCATGTCAGGATCTGCAATGACAATGTCTGTCCCGAGTGGAGTCCTTGGCAGGAGTGGTCGCAGTGTTCAGTGTCATGCGGAGGAGGTAGCAGGGAGCGTGTAAGAGAATGCAAACTGCCCGGAGGAAGACGCAATGGAGGAGAAGAGTTGTTCTGTCCTGGAGAGGCCACAGACCAAGATCAGTGCAACCCAGAAGCTTGTCCAGGTGCGGCGAGACAGCAACCCTGTCCAATTTCAGGAAACATTGATTCTGTGAGTATTTTGCAGAACTGAGTCCGTGGGCTGCGTGGACCGAATGCAGCGTGACCTGTGGCGGCGGTGATCGCTTCAGAACTCGTGAGTGCATTTCCGTCTCCGACGTGTCCTTCGAGCTCTCGGCCGACGCGAGCGACAATCCGTGCAAGCAGCCACTCCTGGAAGAGGACTCTTGCAATGATCAGCTATGTCCAGGTAAGGGTGTCCCCAACACCCGGACGTACCGTCCAAAAGCACGTTAGACTGATTCATGGGATGTACTGTACCTCCTTGTGGAACACGTGCGGGGTGAGGTGAAACCCCTGCTACACCCTTATCAAGTTCTTATTTTCCAAAACAAGGGCCAATGCGATTCCGCCCGCCCTGTACTTGTCCCCGGACCTGCGCTGCACTCTGTTCTGTCAAGCCGTCTTTTGTATGTCCCTGTAGAGCTCAGCCCTTGGTCGGAGTGGGGCGAATGCACGCTGACCTGCGGCGGCGGCCAAAAGCGACGCACCAGAGAATGCAATGACATCGCGAGAGACATCGTGGACAACTTGTGCAAACAGCCTCTAGAAGAACTGACTGCATGCAACGAACAGCAGTGTCCTGAGCTGACCGAGTGGAGCGAATGGTCTCAATGCTCTCACACATGTGGAGGAGGCTTTAGGCAGAAGAATAGACAGTGCATCGATCCCAACATTGCTCGGGAAGGCAATACAGACAACCCCTGCAAAGCACTACTAGAAGTAATAGAAGAATGTAATAAAAACGATTGCCCTGAATGGTCTCCATGGTCGGAATGGACACAGTGCTCAAAAACCTGCGGAGGAGGCCAGCACAGGAGATTTCGGCAATGCACAGATCCGATCACCAATGAGGAGAGTTTCTGCTCTGGAGATGGCGAGGAGACTGAAAGCTGCAATGAAGAAGACTGTCCATACTGGACCGAATGGTCCGAGTGGACAGCCTGCAGCAAGACTTGTGGGTCAGGTGGATCCAAGACTCGAGTCAGGCAGTGCAAGCTTCTGGACGAGGACAGCGCTGGCTGCGAAGGACCAGACACGAGCTCAGAGCCGTGCAATGAAGATAAGACGTGTCCTGAGTGGAGTCCTTGGACAGAGTGGGGTCAATGCACAGCTACTTGCGGCGGTGGTATCGAGAAGAGAATTCGCGACTGCCTCCTGCCGCGGACGAGAAACGGTAACGGGACAAATCTTCACGGATGCGACGGTGAAACCTGGGAGATGAGACCTTGCAACGAGCAGGGTTGTCCAACATGGACAGAGTGGACTTCTTGGACAGAGTGTTCAAGGAGTTGCGGGGGAGGCAGAAGGGTCAGGCTCAGGGAATGCAAGTTGCCGGAGGACCTTCCGAGGCAGGTGCTGGCCCTCTTCTGCCCCGGTGACGAGAAGATCATTGAGGCCTGCAACACAGAAAGATGTCCCACTGTTGACGAATGGTCTGAGTGGGGTCAATGCTCGAAATCTTGCGGCGGTGGCACAAGGACTCGAGTAAGAGAGTGCGTGGGTTTCAGAGACCCTGATGGAAATCGGTGCAATACCGATCTGGAAGAGACTGAAGCCTGCAACGAGCAAAACTGTCCCGTGTGGACCGAGTGGACCGAATGGACTTCTTGTACTCAAACTTGCGGCGGAGGCACCCGTAGGAAGGTACGTGAATGCGTCTTGAACGAGAGAAATCTTTGCTTGGGCGACGCAGAAGTCATAGAGGACTGCAACGAGGAGGACTGTCCTACGGTAACTCCTTGGGGAGAATGGACAGAGTGCACGAAGACATGCGGTGGAGGAGAGAGACGTCGAGTTCGAGATTGCGTGATACAAAGAAGTGGTGTCGGCAACGCCTGTCAAGTGCCCCTGGAAGAGGTCGAATCTTGCGCGGAAGACAAATGTCGCGATTGGACTCCGTGGTCTCCATGGACCGGGTGCTCTGCAGAGTGCGGAGGAGGCACAAGGACGAAAGTTCGAGACTGCGTAGAGACATATGAAAGACTCCAGCAATGCGAAGGAGACGACCGAACCTCGGAAGACTGCAATCAACAGCCATGTCCACAATGGACGGACTGGTCCAACTGGTCCGAGTGCTCGACCACTTGCGGAGGCGGGAAACGTCAACGCGGTCGAGAGTGCGCCAATCCCGTTGAGCGATTCGGTCGTCTTTTGTGCGACCAAGGAGAGGACTTCGAGGAAGAGGACTGCAACGACCAGAAGTGTCCAGCCCCTGAATGGACGGAATGGTCTCCCTGGTCTGCGTGCTCATCGACCTGTGGCGGAGGAAGCACCGTGCGTTCGCGTCAGTGCGTTCAGCCCGGAGAATCCGAACCATCTCCCTCAACGGAGTGCGATGGTCCTCCAACCATGATGTTGTTCTGTAACCTGGGCGAATGTGAGAGCAACTCCGAATGGAGTCCTTGGGGCGAATGGTCAGAGTGTTCAGCGACCTGTGGAGGAGGGAATCGACGCAGGAGTCGGACCTGCGTGCAGGAACAAGAAAATTACGTCTCCTCCTTCAGGTTTGACATCAGGCTGGGGTTGATCACCAGCCCCTGCCAGGGGAATCCCCAACAGACGGAGACGTGCTCGCCCGAGGAGTGCCCACTAGGTGAGTGCGGTGGAGGACGAGAAAGTACTTGAGTGCATGTTCAATAGGGTGATCTGATTTTTGAAATTTGTGTTTCAGCCCCATGAAGCCAAAGTCCCTTTACCTACTTTGACTGTGTGTTGAAATTCTGAAACGCTTTATTTAAAACAAAAATGGCTGGGTTTTTTTTCTTAAACGCCGAAAACCAAATCACCCTAATACGCAGTTGTGTTTATGTATGCACGTGCATGCGTAGTACGTAGCTGGTTCGGACGCTGCGTTATGATACATATACTGTAATGAAATGCCAAAAGCACTCGTGAACAAAGCAACCAGAAATGCTAACTGTCGCGAAACCTCGATATGCTGTGCCCTACGGTAAAACTTTACTTCATGGGTACCGAATAGTGTTCAGTACCTAAATGCAGACTGTTTAGTCAAAGTTGGGGGATTTGCGGTAAAAATGCAGAATGTGCAGCAAATGAGCCCATTGTGCAGTACGTCTGGCTCAGTGGGCGTTCTCGCGGCCGACAGACGTTCCCCTGGCTCTCGCGGTTGAAGCATCTCTCGCTTTTGCATTGGGAATAAAGAATGATCTCTGAGTGCAGAGTCTGGGCTTGTGATGAACAAAAAACAGAGCTACTACTGCAAATCATGCAGCTTTGGTGAATAAAAAACATAAATTTCTGGTCATTGTCTCCAATCTGCATTATCTTTTGCAACTGATTACTGAACAACTCGCCTAACACTTCATGACATGAGCTGTTCTTCGACCACACGCCATTTTACTGCCAGTTTTTCTTTGCACAGACTGACTGTACAATTTGCTATTCTTTACTGAACGTTTAGATTTATCTCTACCTCCTCCAGCCCATATGAATGAATGATGCTCGAATCTGAAGTCCCACGAACCTCGCTAATCGCAGCCACAACGCGACTGGAATGTGAGACGTGACACGTTCTGGTAGCCGATCACAGCACACAAAAAGTGCTTTGAATAAGAACGAATCCCCCCAAGTTGGCATCTTCTGTTGACGGATCAGCGGCCATCAAATTTCGTGGTCTGCAACAGGAGTCACGCTTCACTAGTTTCTTCAGCTTGGACGTTCTTGCTGACCGTCGAGGAAGATTCTCATGTATTTTTACCTATACAATTCAAGCATGCTTCTTCACCCATCTCTCTCCAAAGGTCAATGCTCCGACTTTTTTTCCATTCTTCTTCAAGTCCTTTTCAGCCTCCCACTTGAAGTAGAAGAGTCTTAATATTACGTGCGTCGTATGCACTCACCGTTGCTCGAACAAATCCACAAGGAATGGCATAGATCCGATGAGACATCGGACACTCCAGACTTGGTCTTCTCGGAACAGTGACCGCTAAGTACTGCACGGAGGCGCAGGCCTGGGGCCTCCGGACGCTCTCTGGCACGCACTCTCCTTTAGAGCTCGCCGGACACGCGATAATGTGGAGAAGTAGCCATCTTTTGTGGGCTGTTATTATTGCTTCTGGCTTTCTTGTGAAGAATGTATGACGAGGGTGGCCAGCGATTAGAGCCCGTGCTCCATCTCGTTGGCTCCCCACAGAATCGTTTCGCTCTGACGCGGCCACTTTTTCAGCTGTCTCGTACCAAAAATATTGTAGATCTGCAAGGCGCATATTTCCCGGCAGAGGAGACCACTTAGGCCTAAGGCCTGAAGGCCTCCCCCGCCTGCAAAAAAAGAACAAGTGAGTCGTCCTCGCTTACTTTGCAAACTTTAGCCCGACACCATTACCTCGACGCTTAATTTCATCCGTCTGCTGGTACCCGAGAACGTTTGTCTAATTGGAAATAATAACTCATTTCCACTCACAAGGGGGGGGGGAGCGACTTCCCCCACTCATCCAGTATGTTACGCGGTCAGCCAAATCGGATTTTGAAATATTACTATGCTAAGTGAACGACCGTACGTGCAGTTGGAACAGGAAGCGTCTCAGCAAAAACGACTCACCTCAGCTGCCTGTCTGACTCTTTCTTATGCTAGTTGCAACGTCTTTGATTAAGTGAGAGTTCCAGTTCGTCAAGTGTTCCACGGATCGTGTCGTGCACGTGATTAAAGCAGTACGAACGGTGCACTCAGGCCCATCACAGCGCAGAGGCCCCAATTCACGTCTCTGCCGACCACACGTAGTACATGTGTGTGTGCGTGCGTATGTACAGTCATCATAGATCATGTGGCCGCGATGTAGCAGTCGAGGTTGCCTCCATTCGTCTTGTGCCAAGTGACTGAGCTGGTGCTAAAGTTGCCGACGCCGCAGCCGCCACCAAGACTAAGTGTCATTGGCTGTTCTCATCAGATTACCTGCGTTTCTCACTTGTTCAATTATGAGCATTATTCTCAGTCCCCCCACTATGATTCGTATACAATGAACTTAATGACTAAACTCCAGAATCTCATGAAAAGGATTTTTCATGCATTTTTCAACAGTTTTTGAGAAAATCACACGTTTCCTCTCCCCCCTTCTTTGGCCACTTTACTTTTTTCTCAGCAGTCAGTAATTTCTGTTGACGATTGTAAAGTGGTTTCAACGAGACTTTTTACTTGAAATGACTCTGTTCATCAGATGTTGCACTCTTTGAATGGCTGTGAAGGTTGTTGCTGAGCGGCGTTTCTTTGGCAAAAACAAGATAACTTGCATAAAAATCATGGTGAGCAGTTGTTTCTTCCATCGTGCGTAGATTAAGCTTTCCACTGTCGTTATGCAGTCAATGAAGTGCCTCGGAAAAATGTTGTCTTACCAACATTATCTTCTAAGAGCACCAGCGTAAAATTTCACGCACGATTCTGGAGTCCTCGTACAAGAATGAGCCGAGAAATTATTGCCTGAATACACGTTAAGAATGTAATGATGGCATGACACGATCTTCTGAAACGGTCTAAAAGGTTTTTGACGCAACGCATTTGTCTTATGTTGTTGAGATGATATTTCTGTTACGGCGTTTCGGCCAAATGAGCGATCCTCGAGGGAAACGACATTTTAACTTGACAATTGGACGTTTTCTTTATGACATGAATTTCAAGCTTGGGGTTGTACTTCTTTTTGTCAGCGTGGCTGCACCCTAATATTTTTATACAAATGACATTCTCCAGATGCCTCCCTTAATGCGGATGCCTTAATGCGAATGATGATGGAAGAACAGAACGTACACGCCCAATCAGGCCCATTTTCGGCCCTTAAGGCCTCGCTTCAATTGTTCTCAAACAATAGGGCCGTCGGGACAACTGAGAATTTTGTGAGCTATTGTTGTCAGCAAAATCATCATGTTCCATTTGGGACGGCACAAAAGATAAGCTTCGTTTGCTTCTCCGCAAAGCTCACCCATTATCGTCGTCAGTTTTTACCGTCACTACCGGATTTACCCGCGCAGTGCACTGAAAGGCATGCGCATGGCATTAGCAGAACCAGAAATACCATTTGACTACAGGGTCCACACCCATCTGGCGGTACAGACAGACAGACGCTGTGACGCACAGAGACAAACACGCCCAGTCGCACGCGCGCGCACACTGCAACATGCGTACGGTACATACGACGTCTGCATTAATATGTACCCGGAGACTGGGATGAGCCGACCTTGGTGGTGGTGGGGACCAGGTTGAGCAACAACGGCAGCGATAAATGGGGCCCCAAAAATATTCCGCCCGACTGCCCAAACCAGGGGGGGGGGCGGATGAGAGGAGCTCCACTACATGTTGACCAGCAATGCAAAAGGCATGTGCGGCCCCATTATCGCTATGGCGAGATAAGAAAAAAAATTGGGCACCATTGACGATGCTTCCAGACACCCTTGTGCAAACGATATCAGACAGCGGAGTTCGATAGCAACTTTGCTATGAAGGAACCGCACGACGCGTTCCGCATTGAAATCACCACTTCGATCGACGTGCGCAAGTAGTATTTGTTGATGCTATCGAGGGTCTTTTTTGAACCATCACCGCACCCACCCCTTCTTCACCTGGTCTTGTTTCACTCTAACCAGTGGGAGGCGCACGCTTTCATTTGGGCACGACGCCTAGCCAGGGTAGGCCTATTTGGTGGCCTACATTACAGCGCAGGCACGTACACCTGCTGGGTGGGTAGGCCCGGCTGAAAATGAGAGATTTCGAGCTGGGGGGTCAATGCCTTCTTCTTCTCTCCCTCATCTAATTACCATAACCCCCCATATCCGTATATTGTACAAGGTGCCAAGTCTGGCGCGATAGCGTCTCTCGCAAGCCGTGATTTCCGCTCCTGTTGCTACTGCAAATCTTCTGGAATTGCGAGACAAAAGAGCCAAAAGTGTGGGCAAAATTTGGGAAACAAATTTTTCCGCCTGCGTCAACGTCAATAAGCGACATTTTTTGTTCTCGTTCGACGTGATTTCGATCGGCATGACGCAACACCGACTTGGATGCGGGGTGGCTTCTATTTCTTGCAAATTTCAATTATAATAACGAGTTATCAGCCCCTGCAGCTGCTGCCAGCATAACTGATATCTGTCAGGGCAATGGCCACACCTTTGGCGCAGGCAGACAGTTTTTTTTTTCTTCCCTGGTCTGCTCATGTTTGGAACATGTTTGAGGCAGGCAGTTATCGCCAGAGAGGGAGAAGAGGGTTTTTTGCATGTCCATTTCTTAGCACCAGCTCGCGAACAGAGTTGGCAAATGCTCAGATGCCAACACAAGAACTCCATGAGATCAGTGAAACGTGTAAACAATGGACCAGCGTCAGCGAAAACGACGATTTTTTTTCTTCTAATCGATTTAACGAACAAGCTCTACCCAACCATCCATACTCACTGGGCGCACAATTTTGGCTTGGTGCAACTTTTCAAACCGTCGGTGGGAGGAGAACGACTTCGGTGTAGGGCGAAATGATGATGAGTCGGCGAATTATTTTGGCCTCCTCCACCTTCTTCCTCTGATCTCACGCTGATGCTCGAGTCGCTTTAATGGATCGATGTGGAAGAGCAATTAAAGCGTCGTCAATTGATCTTTTTCCAGGCACAATCATATTTAGATCTAATATATTGGAAGTGTTCTCTTCTTGGGCTCGTTGGAGAGACGTTCCTGACCATATCGCATCCAGCATGTGCAGACAGGGAATCCAGGCTCTGGGTGACAGCCAACGCACGAAATGGCAGATCTTCCTCAGTCAGTTTCTAATCTTAGTTGCTGAGCCAACGTCCAACGTACTTAGTCCTCCCCACAGCATTATCCAGGCAGGCCATTGTGCTGCATGATGAGGGCTGTAACAGGATGAAGGAAAGAAACAGACAAAAGCAAACAGGCAAACAATGGTTCTTCGCATGTTGGGGAGGGGGGGGGGATGCCCCAACCCTGGTCAGGTATGAATGACGTCGATTGTGCGGGTCGTGTTCATGGAAGACAGTTTCCTGCCTCAACTAAAGAAAGAAAGAATCAAAGCCGACGGAGCGTTTACACGTGATCTGACTGCGTGGGCCCCGAAGTCTCGCCTCCAATCACATTTTTGGCAGCAACAACTACAACAAAACGTGTGTATGCATCACTGTGGCAGCGTCTTTTGGGAGTCTGACGCAGACTCCATTGTGGAGATCATTGATCTCGTGACGACAATGACTAGAGGCAGTCTTCTTCTACTCCACGTAGGTGGCTTCCACCCAACTCTTTCCCCTCACCCACTAGGACGACAAAATGACACGGGCGCTCTTGTTCGTGCTCTCTCTCGCGCTGTCTGTCGGTCTGTCGGTCTGTCGGTCTGTCGGTCTGTCGGTCTGTCGGTCTGTCGGTCTGTCGGTCTGTCGGTCTGTCGGTCTGTCGGTCTGTCGGTCTGTCGGTCTGTC